>Ga0194063_10000400_pt1 | contig 32203 bp, 32 predicted proteins | sample SepL3720m_MetaG_FD_155459 | JGI IMG/M metagenome (GOLD analysis project Ga0194063, IMG submission 155459) | Anoxic zone freshwater microbial communities from boreal shield lake in IISD Experimental Lakes Area, Ontario, Canada - Sep2016-L373-20m | ecosystem: Environmental > Aquatic > Freshwater...
GAAAAACAATTTATTAAACAAATACAAAGAAAAATCAGATATAATAATAGCCAACTTGCCATATGTCGATAAGACATGGCTTAGATCACCTGAGACCGCCTATGAGCCGCCCCTAGCACTGTTTGCCAACGAAAATGGCATATCATTAATCAAAGAACTAATGGCCCAGGCAAACAGTTTATTAAACGATAATGGTTTTTTAATTATTGAGGCTGATCCAAAACAACACCAATCATTAATTGAATATTCAAAGAAGCTACAATTCAAGCTTATTGATAATATTGGCTACGTTCTAGTATTTGAACTAGTATCGAATTGCGCCGACTCCGACGCCATTAAAAGCTAAAACTAAAACAATAATAATACAAATTGTGAATATGAGAGGCAAAATAACATCTGTCATCCTTACCTTGTTATAACGACTATAAGAATTGTAGGCTTGGTAGGTCAAAAAGCCTAAACAGAGCATAATTATAGAGACTTGTGGTAATAATATATTAGATAAAATTGGCAAATTATAGGCAATTGTCCAATGGTAGGCCAACCAACCAATCTCCGCTAACACCAATCCCCAAGCTAGGCTTAATAACGTAGTATGGACTTCGTCATCATAATTATTGAGAATATGTCTAGCCACGGCATAACCGACCAACCAAACCAGTATAACGACCAATGAAGCTGGCCAACCGTGAGATATAGAATATATTGTCGTAATTCCCACAAATAGTGCAACTCCAGACTGTGCTGCTATATAAGGGCGCTTAGACTGCGGCCTCAAAAGCAACAACCAAACAATATAAATAATAGTTAAAATTAATTGAGCAACCAAAGTCTTAATTATATCTAGACCAGCAATATTGACACTATATAGGAAAAATATGTAGCTTATTCCTATAATTAAACTAACCAAATCACCTTGAATGTTAGCAAACCAATAGCGTGGCCTCACAGCTAGAACTCGCCATTTGCTTAATAATAATAGCCCAAAAGCCGGGAGAATCGAATTTGTAGATCTAATAATTATCATTAAAGCAACCGCCAAAGCGATATTTAATGAGATGTAGATAGCCTCACTCAAAAAAGAACGACGCTTAACAATCTTTAAAAAATCCATATCTTCTATTATTATATCATGGCTTAAATATTAGTTGGACCGAAGATAACAACGAACCTTACGTTACCATTGATCAACACCGGTGGCTTGGTATTCTTAATTTCTACATTGTACATATCTTGCAATTTCGTGGAAGTTACTTCATTACCTTCCCCAATCTTATATATTTCTACTTCAGCATATTTACCATCAGGGGCATTAGCTACTAAAGCAATATTAAAACCTTGAGCCTCTAGTTGATCAGCTTTTATCTTAGCAAGACCAGCCTGGCCAGAACCATTTAAAACTACAGTCGGAGCAGCTTCTCTTGAAACCGGGCTGCTATTTAAATTCTTCAAGATAAACTTCTGCAATCCACCATATACAAAATCGCCAGCCTTTGGATTACCACTCCCATTCATTACAGCTTCTTCACCGTCTATCAAATTCAATGTACGAATATCGTTAGTATTTATGCTACCTACAACCTGAACTAATGTCCTGATTTCTTTTGTTTGGATATTGGTTCTTAAGTTATTGCCAAGAGCATCAATCATTTTTGAAATAAAACCTAGATTAGTAAGTAATCCAGTATCGCCAGCTTTTTTTCTTAGAGCTATCATTATTTTTTGTTGGTTTGCTTCTCTATCAGGGTTAGAACGGCTCAAACCATAAGTCGGTAAAACATCTCCTCTAGCTAGAGCAAAGAACAAAGCATGTTCCCCATCCATGTGGTGGACACCGTTATCATACTTAACATAATAACAACTGTAGTTACAGCGCCAGTCAAAGTTACGATCCAAAACTCCTGGAGCCCCATTGCTACCCTGTACATCAATGTCAACCCCACCAACAGCATTAACTACATCTTTTAGAACTGCCCAGTTAGCATGAATAGAATATTGAATATCTAAACCGACAATATCTCCAATCATTTTTCGCATTGAAGACAAACGTTCTTGCTCTAACTCGGGTGTACTGCCATCGTTTATACAACTAAAATATGAGTTGATCTTTCCAGAATATCCCTCAGGACAAGCCATCCCATACTTTACTCGTAAATCACGAGGGACGTTAAACATATATATATCCTTTTTTTCTTGGCTGAGACTGACTACAATAATTGAATCTGTCAAATATCCAGCTTGATGACCTGGGTCGTCCTCAGAGGTACCGAGTATTAAAAAATTAGTCCGACCGTATACATCTTTTTGTATAGGCTCATTACTAAATAACCCAAGTACGTTACCTTGGAATATACTATTACCTTTTGAAATAAATTTATAAACAAAATATCCACCGACTGATAATATTCCTAAAGCTAATAAGATTAATATAACTTTTATTATTTTTTTAATTAAAGATTTTGGCTTCTTATTTTGCTTTTTAAGTATTCTCCTCTGTTTTCGGCTAAGCTTTTCTACCGGTTCTGATATGCTATCCATATCTGTTAATGAGGTGTCAAAATTTAACCCACCAATATCACGACCTATGTCCGAATGTCCTAAACTTCTTCCTTCGGTTTCACCACTAGTCTTTAACAAATTATTTTCTGGGAGTTTAGAAAATACCTGCTTATTATCAGAAAAATGAAGGTTACCAAGTTGGTCCCCAACCCGTCGAGGGATAAAGCCATCCATAGAATTTTGTTTTCTTTTAGATATTTTCATAAATACTCATACTACTATAACTAATTTTTTAAGATTTTGAAACATTAGCACTTCTCTAGTTATAAAATTAAAAACCATGTATAGTTTCTATGTATGGAAGCAACATATTTTAAAAGACACCCATTTCTAAAGGATGCTATAGGTATCATTAGTTTTGTAGTCTGTGTCGTAATCGGTACATTTTTAATCAATAGCTTTGTTTTTAGAAGTTTCAGTGTTGTTGGCCAGAGCATGGAAAAAACCATGTATACCGGTGACCGAATAATTGTTAATAGGTTGCCAGTTACTTGGTCACAGCTAAAAAACATCAAATATATACCAGAACGTGGGCAAATTATAGTATTTAAGAACCCTAAATACAATGCAGGAACAGATGAAGAATTTATCGTAAAACGAGTAATAGCTTTTGCTGGAGAACGAGTCGTATTATCTGAAGGTCATTACACAGTTTTTAACAATGACTACCCAAATGGCTTCAATCCTGATGATGGTAATAACAACGAACCAGGGAGCCCAACCAGTGGCAAAACAGATGTAATTGTCCCCCAAGGTGAATTATTTGTTTCAGGCGACCATCGCCAGGACAATTATTCTTACGATTCACGTAACGGCCTCGGCACAATACCTCTATATGACGTAGTAGGTCCAGTTAGCTTTAGGTTATTTCCATTCGATAAAATGCGGAGTTTCTAAAAAAATGTTAGCCAATAATTTTCTGTAACCGTTCAAATTCTTTTTCATTTTTAAACTTAATCTTGATAAATCCAGCCCCACGACTATTAGTCGATATATTGACATCAGCTTTTAGTCTTTCCTTGAGCTTGTTAAGTTGCGCTATATAAGGATTATCTGTCAGTTGTTTTACTTTAGATAAATTGCCATTGGCACGATTTTTCTTCAAATCAACAACAAATTGTTCAACTCTTCTAGTGCTCCAATCTTCATTTATAATTCTAGGTAAAACCTTTTTTAGGATATCCTCATCCAAAATTATCAATGGCCGAGCTTGCCCCTCAGAAATACTACCATCAACTAGCCTATCAATTACGAAACTCGGTAATTTCAACAATCTCAATCTATTCCCTACAGTCGAGCTTGATACATTACCAACTCTTTTACCAATATCTTCAGTTGATAAATTAAACTGATCTCTCAATTTCAAATAAGCAGTCGCAATTTCCATAACATTTAAATCTTTGCGTTGTAAATTCTCAATTAAAGACAACTCTAATTTATGTTGATTAGTTAATGTCCTAACTAATGCTGGTATTTTATCTAAACCAGCTATCTTTGAAGCCCTATATCGCCTTTCCCCTGCCACAATCTGGTAACCACCATGATGTGGGGTGACAATTATCGGCTGTATAACTCCGTGTTCGGTAATTGAAGCTGCTAATTCCTCTAGCGCTTCATTATCAAATGCTTTCCTTGGCTGATCGGGGTCGATAATAATCTGATCAATTTTTATTTGTCTTAATTCACTAACCTGTTGATCTTGTTTTGATGTAGGGTCAAAAGATTCATCTAATAAATCAGTTGGTATTAGAGTATCAAACCCACGACCAAGACCATGTTTTTGAAGTTTTGTTTTCATTTTAGATGTTGGCACGACTAATAACCTCCTTTGTAAACGCTTTATAAGCCCTAGCACCTTTTGAAAATCTGTCATATGCCCCAATTGGCAGCCCGTGACTTGGAGCCTCAGCTAGACGAATGTTTCTTGGTATGACTGTATCAAAAACTTTACCAGGAAAATGTTTCTTAATTTCTTCGTGGACTTGGCCGCTCAATGTAGTTCGAGTATCCATCATAGTCGGTAAAACACCTAATAGCTCTAAAGTAGGATTCATTGCTTTACGCACGAGCTTCATAGTCTCTAGCAACTGCCCTAAGCCCTCTAGAGCATAGAATTCTGCCTGAACTGGCAATAAGACATATTTAGCAGCAATTAAGCCATTAACCGTCAATAGGCTCAGACTAGGAGGACTATCAATTATAATCACATCATAGCCACCCTGACTTTTTTCGATCGCATTTTTTAGACGAGAGAATCTTTTATCGGCCTGCGCTAATTGCACTTCAATATCAGCTAAACATGGCGTAGTTGGTGCCAAAAATAAGTTTTTATATGCCGTACTTAAAACAACTTGGTCAAGTGTTGCTGATTCCATCGCCACATCAGCCATAGTAAATTGTAAACTTTGTTTATCAACACCTAAACCGCTAGTAGCATTACCTTGAGGATCAAAATCAATTAATAGGGTCTTTTTATCAGATTTTGCTATATAATAAGCCAAATTAACAGCAGTAGTCGTTTTGCCAACACCGCCTTTTTGGTTAGTCACAGCTATAACTGTTGCCACTGTTTATGTACCCCTATTCTTTTGTTATATTATAGCACGAGCACAAACAAAAATCCCCACTGATTGGTGGGGATTTTTGTTAATTTACTTGATTGAAATTATTTCAATCTTGCTATACTTTTGTCGATGGCCATTTTCCTTATGGACTCTCTTTTTCGCTTTATAACGAATAACTCGAATCTTATCACCTTTTACAAGGTCATCTATAACCTTAGCGGTAACGACTACGCCATCAACAGTTGGTGTGCCGACTTGCGTTTTATCGCCATCGATAACCAACAGTGCATCAAGTGTGAGCTCTTTTGTGCCTTCCTGGAGGAGGTCCACCAGAAGGGTCTCTTTTTCGGCAACAATAAATTGTTTTCCGCCGATCTTAACGACTGCTTTTTTCATTTAATAATTCCTTATTACTTTTTACTAATCGATTTTTGATTATAACAGATGTGAGCAATTTGAACAAGAGTTAATATAACCCATACTTAGCAACTCATAAAATACTATAAATTAACAGCTTGATTAATTATTATTAAAAGTAAACCATTCAGGATCATCATGAATATCCGCAACTACTTCATCCCAAAAATTTTCAAGCGAAGCTTCATCTATCTGATCATCCAACTCTATTCGATCATCAGTTAAACAATCATCATAGAACTCATCAGCGAGATCATCAATTTTTTGGGGTTGTAAATAGTTTAATAATGACATTGTTTGTTTTTAATCCTTTATGTATACGATATTAGCATAAACACAATAAATTGTCAAGTTATCGTAGGTTTATAATTAGGCTTTTTGTAGTGATATATTTAGACTAATACCATCAATATTAATATCAACAGAAAATTTCTTTGATCCAACAAAACTTAATTCGGTAGCCAGTGTCTCATTTACAATTACTGCCCTGTTATCTTCAACCGCTTGTTTTAATTCGCTATTTTCAGTTGATAATATTAATTCTATTCGATCATCAATATTTAAACCTGAGTCCTTACGAGCAGCCTGAATATGACGAATAATCTCTCGAGCAATCCCCTCGCTCTTCAATTCTGGTGTAATAACTAAGTCTAATTTAAACTCTGGCCCAATTTTTACTGATTTCACATTCAACTCTTCACATAGAATATCCTCAAAATCTACAAATTCACCAATTTTTGGGACTGTTACACTAGCTAAAGGCTGGCGAACTTTTTGTCGTTCTTTAGCCCTAATACTTAGCCCAGTGTTTACATATTCACGAACAGTTTCCATATCACTAACGACCAATTCATTAACCTTTCCTGCAATCGGCCAATCAAGTAAATGAACACTTTCTCCACCAGTTAACTTCTGGTACAATTCTTCAGCTAAAAATGGAGTAAATGGAGCCAATATTTGAGAGAGTTGAACCAACACATAATGCAGCGTCCTATAAGCATCATTCTTATCCGTATCATCACCAGATTTCCAAAAACGACGACGACTACGACGAACATACCAATTGCTTGCGTCCTCTATAAATGGCAAAACCGGCTTCAAGGCATTTGGAATGTCATAAACATCCATATTATCTCCTACTTCCTTAACCAACTGATGAGTACGGCTAATAACCCATAGGTCTAGCGGATTTTTGAGAGAATCAGATGGGTCAGACAAATCACCCGTAAACTCCCATTTATCAACTTCTGCATACATCGTAAAGAAATCATACATGTTCCAAATCATAGTTAACTTACGAGCAGTATCCGCCACGTCTTTATCTTGTAATGAAAAGTCCTCGCCATTCAATAGCGGAGAAGATAACATTAAAAATCGCCAGCTATCTGCGCTATATTTATCCATTATCTCTACAGGATCAGTGAAGTTACCTTTACTTTTGCTCATCTTTAGACCATCATTACCAGCAATATTACCTGTAACGATCACATTTTTAAAAGCATTCTTACCAAAAAGCCCAACGCTAATAGCGTGAACATAATAAAACCACGCTCGGACCTGACCAACATATTCAACAATAAAATCGCCAGGGAAATTAGCCTCAAATTTTTCAATATTTTCAAAAGGATAATGAAATTGGGCAAACGGCATTGAGCCGCTCTCAAACCAACAGTCTAAAACCTTATCAATCCTACTATAGCCAACTCCATCAATCTCAAAAGTTATATCATCAACCCATGGACGATGGTAATCATCTAATTCTACGCCACTGAGCTCTGTAAGTTCAGCATAACTTCCAATAACTTTTACATGTTCATTACCTTCATCATCAGTGCCCTTCCAAACTGGCATTGCCGTAGCCCAGAAACGATCACGTGACAAATTCCAATCTGGTGCCTGTAAAATTGTGTTTTCAAAACGACCATGTTTTATATGTTCTGGAAACCAATTTATATCAGCGTTTTGTTCTAACATCTCTGTTCTTTGACTATCAACATCAAAAAACCAACTAGGATGAGCTCGGTAAATTAACCGATGGCCAGTTCTTGGATTATGAGGATATTCATGTCGAATATATTCAATCTTCCAAGCAATACCACGCTCAAACAAAGTTTTAGCTATAATTTTATTAACATCCCAGATATCATTACCCAACCACTCCCCTTCGATATATTTTCCATATTCATCTAAAACGTGGACAATTGGTATTTTATATTCTTTGGATAATATAAAATCCTCTTCACCGTAAGCTGGTGCAATATGAACAATACCAGTACCAGATTCAGTCGTAACATAATCCGCTGACCAGATTTTATGAGCATTATCTCCATGATCATCAAATAAAGGTTCGTACGTCTTGCCAACCAACTCTGAACCTAAAAATTTACGACTTATTTTGTAATTTAATTTATTATGTTTTTCATCAGTTAAAACTTTATCTAAAACATTAACCGCCAAGATTAACTTCTCTTCTCCTAGTTCGACTTCAGCATATTCAATATCCTTATTTATTGCTAAAGCCGTGTTAGCCAATAATGTCCATGGCGTTGTCGTCCAAGCTAATAAATATGTATTTTCTCCAGTTAACTTAAACTTAACAAATATACTTGGGTCGGTAACTTCAACATATGCGCCAGCGTCCATCGTAACTTCAGCTTTAGAAAGTGGGGTTGCCCACTGAGTATCATACATAAGAACCCGTTCGCCCTCATAAATCTTACCCTTTTCATATAACTGTTTGAATGCCCACCAGACTGACTCCATATACTTTTTGTCCATTGTCTTATAACCACCATCAAAATCAACCCAGCGCCCCATACGATCAACGGTAGACTGCCAGGCGTTGCCAGTTGAAACCATACTTTCACGAGCAGTTGTAATATAATCAGCTAGGCTAATTTTTGTACCAATATCATGTCGGTCTGTGATACCAAGTTTTTTTTCTACGAAATTCTCGGCCGGAAGACCGTGACAGTCCCAACCCCAAACACGTTCTACTCGCTTACCTTTCATCGTTTGGTAACGTGGTACTGCGTCTTTAACTAAACTAGATAATAATGTCCCATGATGAGGAACCCCACTAATAAATGGAGGGCCATCATAAAATACATATGAATTGCTGATAGACCGATTTTCAATCGACTTTTCAAAAGTTTTATTATTTTTCCATTGCTGGACGATATCTTTTTCATATTCTATAGCACGTCGACGAGTATTAGCTTTAAATTTCATTTTGTTTCCTTTCTATAAAAACAAAAATCCCTATTTAGTTACTGGAGTTCACTTTCTAGTGAACGTTACCATCCAGTTTCTAAAAAGAGATTCTTCTTAGCACTTAATTGTTCGATCTAACGAGTCGGTTACCGTTCGGTTCTAATAGTCTATGACTTTCTTCCGAATAACATTCGCGGTTGATGACCGCTAACCTCTTACAAGGATGTCTAGTTTATTATAGTTTCTTATAGGCTAAGATGCAAGTCGGCGATATCTATGCAAATAGACTACTACCGTACTTTAATATGATAATTGCAGCGATAACTACGACTATTAAGGCTAGGATAAGTTTGTCATAACCTTTATCCATAAATTCTTTAGCTCTTTTTTCAATGTTCTTAGGCAAATACAAATTAGATTCGCGAATGTTATATTTACTAAGTGCAAAGAACATCACAATTGTCGATATCAGGACCAACATGCACCATGGGCAGATTACTTGAATAAGAACAGTACTAATATAAAATAATGATAAAGCAAAAATAAGTGCACCAGCAGCTAAAACTTGCATAATAAACATAAACTTACGTGGTAATTTAGCACCAAATAATAAAACAACCGCCAACATAACGAACCAAGGCATTGCAGCTAAGCCCAAAAAGCTATTTGGAAACCCAAGTAATGTCGCATACGAGCTCTTTGCTACTGTTGCACAGTTAATAACTGCATTAATACTACAATCTAGGACCACGTTTGGGTTACCAGCTAATTGCCAAGCTTCAACAGATAAGACAAATGCTGCGATCAAACCTAGTGAGGCTGTGACTAAAATTGTAATGAATATACGACGATTTTCTTTTATTTCTTTATTTCGATCAAAAATAAATTCTAATATTTTTTTAAACATAATAACTTACCTCGCTAATAGTTGGTAAAGGAAGACCTCTCCAATAATTTTGCAATATACCTTCATCACTAATTGCAATAATCGAAGGGTATTCAACTATATTATAAACTTCACAAAAATCACTTCCCGCCCTATCCTCTGGGTTCATCGTCTCGAGCTTACGCCCAGTCTGATGCTCAAAATCATGTAAAAAGTCAATAACCGTACGGGAGTAATCTGTATTGTCTTTATAAATTACCACCACCCGCATATTTTCTATACTTTCATTTTTTGGTTACGTCGTTCTTCAAGTATCTCAACAAAGTCATTTAAAGTTTTAAATTTATAATAAACACTGGCAAAACGAACATAAGCGACTTCATTTCTAATAGCAAGTTCATCCAAAACCTTATCGCCGATTTGCTTTGAAGTTATTTCGTTCTCACCAATTGCATATAAAGAATCTTCAATCTCGGCAATCATTTCCTCAATCTCAACTTCTGAAGAAAAGAATTTTCCAACCGAACGTTTTATAGCAATGGCTAGTTTATCACGATCGAATAACTCACGATCACCATTTTTTTTAATAACTGCTAAATTTGGTCTTTCGACTCGTTCATAAGTAGTAAATCTTTTTCCATCAGGCGACTCACGGCGGCGGCGAATAGTAACGCCGTCACTAACTTCACGAGATTCAATAACTCGACTATCCCCAATATTATATTTAGACATAATGATTATTCCTTCTTGTTCTTTTTTCTACGACGCAAAAATGCCGGGACATCAGACTCATCACTATCTTCTTCAGGCTGATTCCATATATTATGAGAGTCTTCTTCATTAAAAATTGCAGCCGCTTCAGTTTGATCTAAGTTCAAATCAATATTATTGACTGTTTCTTCAATGTCTTGGTTGGAATCATGATTCTTCTTAGAATCAGCTATGTTTGCATCTGATTGATGAAAATATGCTGAATCAAAACCTGTTGCAATAACAGTAATAATTAATTCATCTTCCATTTCAGCCTTTAATGTAGCACCAAAAATTATATTAGCATCAGGCGAAACGGCATTTGTTATAATCTCAGCTGCTTCCTGAATTTCACTCATGCTCATATCATAGCCACCAGTAACATTGAACAGAACACCCTTTGCACCATCAATTGATACCTCAATTAAAGGAGATTCGATAGCCTGCTGGGCTGCCAAAACAGCTCTGTTGTCACCACTAGCACGGCCAATACCCATCAAGGCTGAACCAGCATTACTCATAATTGCACGGACATCTGCAAAATCTAGGTTAATAAGACCATGTTCAGTAATAAGTTCCGATATCCCTTGGACACCTTGACGTAAAACATCATCGGCAATTTTAAAGGTTTCAAGAAGTGGAGTCCTTCGATCAATCGTTTGTAGCAATCTATCGTTAGGAATTGTGATTAATGTATCAACATTGCGCCCAAGTTTAGATATTGCCCATTCGGCATTTTGACGACGTTTTTCGCCCTCAAAACTAAATGGTTTTGTGGCAACCCCTACGACTAAGATACCTAGCTCACGAGCTATTTCAGCTACAATATAACCTGCCCCGCTACCTGTACCACCACCTGCACCAATAGTAACAAATGCCATATCGGCACCTTCTAAGACTTCCCTAATTTCATCACGAGATTCGTTTGCAGCGGCCTCACCAACCGAAGGGTCAGCCCCAGCCCCTAATCCACCAGTTACGGATTTACCAAGATGAATTTTAATATCAGCTTTACTATTATGAAGGGCTTGTGCATCAGTATTCATTGCAATAAACTGCACACCAGTTAAACCGGCTTCTTTCATCCGATTAATAGCTGATCCACCAGCTCCGCCCACACCTATTACTTTTATACTAGCAAAAGTTTGTATATCGCTTGGCTTTATTTCAGGCATTGTATCTGTTATCTCCCAAATTCATATTCTTAACTCTAAGTATAACACTTTGGCCCAAAAAAACTATATCCTGAAACGGCCAAAAAACTTAGAAATCTTATTCGTGCCACTTAATATAGATTGCTTATTTTTATGTTTACTAGTATTTTTACCAAAACTATTGTTAGTCTCAGCATCAATTAGCATCAACCCAATTGCTGTAGCAAACTGAGGTTCTCTAATATCATCTACAACTCCACCATAGTCAGATATTTCACCGACTCTAACTGCTAAACCTAGTGCTTCTTTAGCATAGTCTGCAATGCCTTTTAATTTGGCTGAGCCGCCAGTCAAAATTGCTCCATTCGGTAGCTTCCCAGCTCGTCCCGCACGTTGCAGCTCCTTATTAACTAATTCAAATAATTCCTCTAATCTTGCCTCGACTATCTCATCCATATCTGAAATATCAAAATTATAAATCTGTTCATTATGTTTGATGCTAACACCTGATGAATCATGATTAAATTTGGCCGAAGCATAATCGATCTTCAATTGTTCAGCTATCTCAGGGTCAGTTTTCAAACCGATAGCCAAATCATTAGTTATATTTATCCCGCCTATCGGGATTACAGCCGTATATTGAAGGTCACCTTCTTCATAAATTGCGACATTAGTAGTAGCACCACCTATATCAATCACAACAACACCATTTTCTATTTGCTTTTCGCTTAGGACTGCTCTGGCTGCCGCAACACCCGCCACAATTATAGACCTTGGAATAACATTCGCTTTTTCTGCGGCTTTCTGCAAATTAGATAAATGTGGAGCTAAAACCGACACAATATGAGCATCGATTTCAAGCCTAGTGCCCGTCATACCAAGTGGATTCTTTATATTGTCTTGGCTATCTAACTTATAAGAATGAGGGACTACCTCTAAAATTTCCCGATTTGCTGGAATTTTTCCAACAGTCGAAACATCTTCAAGACGAATTAAATCATCACTGTCAATTTCATGATTTGCGCCACCAACTGCAATCATGCCATCAGCGTGAGTACTAAATATATGAGAGCCATTAATGCTAATAGTTGCTGTATCAACCTGGTAACCACTCATTCGCTCAGCTTCACCTAATGCATCATCTATCGCCTGAGCCGGACCAGTTAAATTAACAACCGTACCTTTTCGCATCCCACTATTAGGGGCTATGCCAACACCAACAATAGTTGGTACACCAGTTGTTGGATTAATATGACCAACTACACAACGAACGTTAGTTGTACCAATATCTATGCCGACAGCATATTTAGATGTTTCCTGCATAAACTAAATTATATAGCTTATGTAACTTTTTGACTAGAACCAATAACAAGCTACAATAGATTAATAATGAAATTAGGAATATTTGATAGCGGCATAGGTGGAGAAATAATCGCCAAGGCTTTAAAAAAGACTTTTCCAAATGCTGAAATAATCACAGTAAATGATCATAAAAATATACCTTATGGCGATAAAACAAAAGAAGAAATTACAAAACTTACCGATAAGGCCATCCAACCATTACTAATAAAAAAATGCGATATTATAATAATTGCTTGTAACACCGCTACAGCTATAGCTATTGACTACCTAAGGTCCAAATATGATAGCCAAAAGTTTATTGGTATTGAGCCAATGATAAAAGATGCATCTAGCTTAACAAAAACAAAAACAATTGCAGTTTGTGCAACTAAAGCAACTCTAAATAGCGATAGATATAAGAAATTAAAATATAAATTTGGTAATGGAATTGAAATAATAGAGCCTGATTGTAGTGGTTGGGCCCAAATGATAGAAAACAACAAAATAAATGACAGCCAAATAATCAACACTATCAATAAAATGACTAGTAATAATGCCGACGTCATAGTTCTAGGATGCACCCATTATCATTGGATAAAAAAGCTCATAATAAAAACTTGTAAAGATAAGGCTATTATATTAGAGCCATCCAAGGCAATAGGACGTCGAGTAAAAGAATTACTAAAATCTAGTTAATATCTCTGCGCCATCTTCAGTGATTAACACTGTATGCTCAAAATGGGCAGCCAAACTACCATCACGAGTACTAATAGTCCAATTATCAGCGTCAGTCTTTATGGCTTCGCCACCTAATGTAGCCATTGGTTCAATCGCAATCGTGTCACCTGGCAATAACAATATGCCTGCACCTTTTTTACCATAATTTGGTACTTCTGGCGGTTGTTGCATTTTTTGTCCTATGCCATGCCCAACTAAGTCACGAATAATCCCTAACTTACCTTCATTCAAGACCTTTTCAACCGCAAAACTTATATCACCAACATGGACCGGCCCTTTAATGGCATCAATTCCGGCATATAAGCTGCGCTCAGTAGTCGATAGTAAATGTTTTTTGGCCCCTTTTGGCTCTTCGCCAACAACCATCGTAAATGCACTATCAGTTTTCATGCCCTTGTATGTTATAACCAAATCAAAACTAACAACATCACCTTTTTCAAAAATGTATTCTGTGGGAATACTATGAACAATTTGATCATTTACTGAAACACAAATAGCATATGGAAAATTGACCTCAGCAGTCTTGTAGGTGACTTCAGCTCCTAACCTTTTTATCTCAGACTCAACCCAATCATTAACCTGCATTTCGCTCATACCGACAACGACTCTTTTTTTAAGACTATCTAGTATCTGGGCAAGAATTTTACCACATTCACGCATAGCCTGAATTTGAGCAGCTGTTTTTATTTCTTGTGTTGACTGCATACTTCTAATTTCTCCATTATCCTATCGTGAACCTGTTCAATTGTGCCAATTCCATCTATATCTATAACATTAACACCTTTTGATATAAAGAAGTCTAATACTGGTTTCATTTTTTCATGATATATTTCTAATCGTTCAGATATAGCCTTCGGCGTATCATCACCTCTACCTCTTAGCAATAGGCGTTTTATGGCTTCATTTTTATCAATATTTATCAAAATTATAGCGTCAATTAAATTTCCTTTAAAAGGGCTTTCGCTTAACAACCACTTTGCCTCTTCAACTTGACGAGGAAAGCCATCCAATACAATATGGTTAATGTCATCTGATTTATCAAAAGCTTCTATTAATAATTCATTAATTTTTTCTGTCGGAACAAGATCACCTGTACTAATAATCTTGAGTGTCTTTGGATCACTATCATTACGCAATAATTGACCAGCTGAAATCCATTGCCAGCCCTTTTTAGCTGCTAAGAGCTTGCCCTGAACAGTTTTACCAGCTCCAGCCGAACCAAAAACTATTATCATAATATAAAACCTCTTCTTAAATTGTCAGTTTTGATATTTCTTTCATAACTCTAGCGTGAATTTCATCCACAGTGCCGACGCCATCAACATGAATAACTTCTACACCGTTTTCTGTAAATAATTGAAAAATCGGATCACTTTCACGTTGGTAAACACCAAGACGCTCTTTTATAGAATCCGGCGTATCATCACTACGACCGCGTAATTCCATACGCTTAAGTAATTCTTCCATATTTACATCAAAATTAATTGCTAATTCAACAGGCAGATTAATTGATTTACATTTATCCAAAAACCAATGTGCCTGAACCAAACTGCGTGGATAACCATCAAGTAAGAGTTTTTTATCATTCTTATGCGCTTCTAAAGCCGCAAATAATACTTCATTTGTTTTTTCAAGTGGCACTAAAATTCCCTTGCGCTGAAACTCATGTACCTCTTCATCAGGTGTATCACGCAATAACTGCCCCATTGAAAGCCAACTCCAGCCATCACCATCTACCATCATTTGCGCTTGAGCGCTTTTACCAGAACCAGCTGGCCCAAAAAATAATATCATCATATCCCCCTTTTTTTATATTTTAGTTTAAAGCTTCTTTAACTAGACGAGCAACTAAAGCCCCATCAGCAGAATTACCAAGCTCTTTTTTTACCGCGCCAATTACTTGACCAAAACCACTCGGATTATTAACCCCTAGTTCTTCAATATATTTTAAAACAACAGCTTTAATATCATCCTCAGACAATTGATCTGGTAGATATTGACTGATTATTTTCAACTCAGCCCGTTCATTTTCAGCAAGTTCCGGACGATCAGCACCATCATAGATTGAAGCACTTTCGTTTCGTTTCTTAACTTCACGAGCCAATAACTGTTCAATCACTGAATCGTCAAGACCATCGTCTCTTTTCCCTTGTGAAACCTCTTCGTTTAATATGACAGCCTTAATGCCACGTAAAACCTCAGTCTTAAAATGATCGCCGCCCAATAAGGCGGCTTTTAAATCATTATTAATTTTATCTTTTAGAACCACTTTTACTTTAGCCCTAATCTTGTTTTATCTAATTTGTCGGCCTTTCGTTCTTTGCGAATAATCGCTTTGACACGACGTTCTGTTTTAGAAATCGGCTTCTCAAATCGCATGCAAGCTTTTGCTTCTGCTAGAACTCCGCTTTGTAAAACCTTACGATTAAAACGACGAATTAAATTTTCGTTTGCTTCTCTTTCATCTTTTCGTGTTACTTGTACCATATATCAAGTATTCTAACAGAGTAACGAGCTTTACGCAACTACTCTTGTGACTCTAAATGCAATATTTTACCCTCGATTGACTTAATATTATTCCACTCGTTAATGTCAATGTGATAAATAATAGATATTTTCTCGCCGATATTAACAAAGAAATGCTCAGGCGCTCCAAAAGCCAAAAATTTTAAACTACTGCCATCGATATCAAGCAGTTCAATTTTTATATGCTGTCCAGTATCACCCATCCTTTTAACGTCTTTTACGATTAATTCCCCAGTCTTAAATATTGGCTGCGGGTTACCATTACCGAAAGGCTCTAGCTGATTAATCATTTCAATTAGCCCTTCATTTAATTCAGCTAACTTAACTTCAACATCAGGCTTTGGCAATAATAGTAAATCTTGATTAGTTAATTTCTGACTATCATAAAATGAATTAACACTTTTTCTAAACCTACTAATATTTTTTGTTAGCAAAGTTACTCCAGCAGCTAACTTATGGCCGCCGCCGCTAATAATAATTTTTTTATTATAATTTATGGAATCAACTGCACTAAAATCACCATAGCTTCTGGCTGAACCCTTAGATTTCTCCCCAAGTTCTTGAAAAATAAAAACTGGCTTTTTATATTTTTCTAATATTTTGGCAGCAACAATCCCTACAATCCCGTGGTTCCAATTACCTCCACTTAGTACTAAAACAGAATCATCTTTAAATGTTTCAGCCTGGACAGAAGCCTCTTTTAGGATTTTTGCTTGATCAACCTGCCTAGATTTATTTAATTTATCCAAATGTTGAGCTTTTTGGACAGCCTCAAGGGAGTCATTACAAATTAATAAATCTAGGGCATATTGAGCTGTCTCTAAACGGCCTGCAGCATTCATCCTTGGCCCCAAACCAAAACCAAGCGTTCTAGCATTAACTAGCCTAGGATTTATCCCAGCCACCTGCATCAATGCCTTTAGGCCAACATTATTTGCTTTTGCTAAGACTTTTAAACCCCAATAAGCAAATATACGATTTTCATCAACCAAAGAGACTACATCGCAAACTGTTCCTAAGGCAACTAAATCTAAATACCATTTTTCTTGGCCAATTGGTAATCCATCAGTTTTTGTTTGTAAAGCTTGAACAAGTTTAAAGGCAATTCCGACGCCGGCTAAATCTGAAAATGGGTACTGACTATCTAACCTCTTTGGATTAACTACAGCAATTGCTGGCGGCTGGATCTCAGCAACATTATGATGGTCAGTCACAATTACGTCCGCACCTAATTTATTGGCTTCAATAACTTCTTTTTCACTTAAACTACCACAATCAACTGTCACTATAAGTTTAGCGCCATCTTCAATAATTAATTTTTTGATAGAATCAATCGTTAGCCCATATCCTTCAACAAAACGATTAGGCATAAAAATATCAACATCATTAAAACCAAACTTCTTAAAAGCATCAAATAATAAAGCCGAGGCAGTAAGCCCATCAATATCATAATCACCATAAATAATTATTTTTTCTTGTAATTCTTTTGCTGTTACTAGTCTTTCTACAGCCTTATCCATATCTGGCAATAAAAACGGGTCATGAACCAAAGAATAATCTGGTGATAAAAATGCCGCCCTTGATTTTTTATCTAATCCTCGAGCGGCAAGTATCTTATCAAAAAGTAGCATTTTAAAAATCAGAAGATGAACGTTTAGGGCGACCAGCTTGCTGTTGAGACTTTATCACAATACTCTGTAATTCTTTAAAAATTGGAAATTGTTTATTTGTTGCATAGATCTTTGTATTGCCTTGTTTTTCGCTAGTTAAAAATCCCACCTTTTCAAGCCTCTTCAACTCTCGCTGAATATTGCCGGGATCTTCTTTGATTAATTTAGCTAAACCGCGAACATGAGTTCTAAAATCAGGATATTTTGCATAGACAACCACAATTTTACGACGCACTCTAGATGTAATAAATATGTCTAACATAATCTCCCTTTAATTAACTACCTGCAGCTTGATACATTATAGCGTAGCACAATCTTACAACACTTAGCAATATTAAATTAGTGCCAATTTAATACAATCTGACTAATTTTAGCAATTGTATCTTCATGCGACGGCAAAATATTTTTATCATAATAATGATCTACCCCCATAAAATTTGCCTTAGTATCTAAAATATATAGCTCATCAGCTAAAACGTGCATTTTATCAACAGCGCCTACTGTTGCAATCGGTGTAGATATTATTAACTTTTTTATCCTAATATGTTTAAGAAAATCAGCCGCAACATCTAAAGAAGCTCCTTTATCGATAGCATCAGACACTAATATCACGACTCTATCTCTAAGCATTTCGCTTTTTATTAATCCCCCATCGCCTAATAACTGATTAATCTTTTCAAAAGCCTGCTGTTTTTCCTGATCTAGATATCCATGATATTCACCAACATAATCCTCTAATTCACCTTCTGACAAATCACCATTATAAGTTAAGCTACCGCTTTGAGAGACACCACCAAAACTAACGCCTTCTCCCGGTACTTCAATTTCTTCAATTAAAAGCATTGTCAATAAACAGTGTAAAGACTTAGCAATTTGCTCGCCAACTAAAACTGCACCATCATTTAAAGCAACAACAACACAGTCCTCATATCTATATTTTTCAACCAAAAGAGCTGCAATCTTTTGGCCTGCTTGTTCTCGACTCTCAAAATACATATGTTTCAATATTAACAGCTTATGCATAAGTTATACAAAGACTTTTTGTCCTCTATCTGATATTTTAATATCCAACGAGTATAATAGTAGCTATGCACTACTACGAGGTGGCGCCAAATAAAATAATTCGTTTAGATAACGACACTTTTACATATTGCTCAGAAATAAAGCTAGAAATTGGGAAAATAGTAAAAGTAGAAATTGGAAAAAAACAAACAATAGGAATAATCGTAAAAGAAACGACCAAGCCAACTTATAAAACTAAAATAATTTCTTCTATCATTGAAGAAAATCCTTTGCCAATTCAATTAATTAGTTTAGCCTCATGGATGTCTAAGTATTATTCGAGTTCTCTAGCGGCTGTATTACAAACCATCCTGCCAACTGGCATTGATAAAAAACGAAGGCCTAATACTAGCAATCCAATCATAACAAAACGCGAGCGAACAAATATTGTATTCAATAAAGAGCAGTCTAAAATATTAAAAACTCTATCTGAAGCAGATGGAGGAACCTTTCTACTTCAAGGTGTTACAGGGTCAGGAAAGACAGATGTCTATATAGAGATTGCGAAGCAATCAATAAATTTTGGTAAATCAGTTATAGTTCTAGTCCCAGAGATTGCGCTCACTTCTCAACTTATATCAGAGTTTTCTAACCATTTTGAAAACTTTATTCTAACTCATTCTAAAATGACAGAATCGCTTAGGCATATCAATTGGGCTGAGGCCCTTAACAGCACAAGCCCAAGAATAGTAATTGGGCCAAGATCTGCTCTATTCTCACCCTTGAAAAATATCGGAGCAATCATCATAGATGAAGCTCATGAACCAAGTTACAAACAAGACCAATCCCCAAAGTACTCAGCACTTAGAGCAGCAACCATGCTAGGAAGATTTCATAATGCAAAAGTTATTTTTGGTAGCGCTACACCAAATATAATTGATCGTTATTTGGCAGAAAAATCTATCAGCCCAATATTAAGGCTCACTAAAGTCGCAAGAAAAAATAGTATTCCACCAATAGTTGAAGTTATCGATATGACAAAAAGAGATAACTTTAAATCACATCGATTTTTTTCAAATCAACTAATTGAGCAGATAAATAAAACTCTAGCCTTAGGCAAACAAGTATTAATATTCCATAATCGTCGAGGCAGCACTAGCACAACGCTTTGTAAAGATTGTGGCTGGGTTAGTCAATGCCCAAAATGCTATCTGCCTCTTACTTTTCATTCAGATAAGCATAGTTTACTCTGCCATATATGCGGCCATAAATCTAACATCCCAACTAGTTGTCCCCAATGTGGAGGAACAGATATAATTTATAAAGGTATTGGGACAAAACTTATTGAATCCGAATTACATAAACTATTTCCAAAAGCTAATATCGCACGATTTGATGCCGATAATAATGAAGAGGAAGCCATAAATAATAGATATGATGAACTATATAACGGCAAAATCGATATATTAATTGGCACCCAAATAGTAGCAAAGGGCCTAGATCTACCTCATCTTAGGACTGTAGGCATAATTCAAGCCGATTCAGGCCTATCTCTTCCTGACTTTAATTCAAACGAACGTACATTCCAATTATTAGCTCAAGTGATTGGCAGGGTTGGTCGGAACGAGCACCAAACACAAGTTATTGTCCAAACCTATCAACCTAACCACCCAAGCATTATTAATGGAGCTAAACAAGATTATGAATCCTTTTTCGAAGAAGCGATAAAGCAACGTGAAAAAGGTTTATTTCCACCTTTTACTTACCTACTAAAGCTCACCTGTGTATATAAAACCGAAAGTGCTGCAATAAGTAATTCTAAGAAATTAGCTCAGAATATAAAAGATAAGAATACTAACAAAGTATTATTATTAGGGCCGACCCCAGCTTTCTATGAAAGGCAGCACAATACTTTTAGGTGGCAAATTATTATTAAAAGCCCAAAAAGAGAGTATTTAATAGATATTATGAAACTGGTGCCTAGCACACATTGGCAATCAGAACTTGATCCGACTAGCCTGTTATAGCCGCCCCTGTTATAATAAAAACAGTGAAAAAAGAAAATATCATTACCCTGCCTAACCCAACCCTTAGAAAAAAGTCAGATAAGGTCAGTTTTGTTACTCCAGAAGTGAAAAAACTTATAGACGATATGATATCCGTAGCAATAGACTGGGAAGATTCTAGACCGCATGAAATTAGTGCTGCTCTTGCCTCAGTTCAAATTAACCGACCAGAAAAAGTAATAATCATCCGTGATGAGTTTGAAGACAAATCAGTAAGAGATTTTACAGCTTTAATAAATCCAAAAATAATTAAGCTTGAAGGTAAAGTTGAATTAGATTACGAAGGCTGTCTAAGTGTACCTGGAATATATGGACTAGTGCCAAGATATGATAAAGTCAGAATTAAAGCCATGGATATTAATGGAAATGAAATCAAATTCAAAGCGACTGGTTTCCTTGCTCGAATACTCCAACATGAGACAGATCATACCAATGGTATTGTATTTATTGACCATATACGTGATAAAAAAGATGCATTTTTTGAACTCGATGAGAAAGGCGATTTACAACCATTAGATTATGAAAAAAATATCGAAAACAATAATATTCTTTGGTAGTGGACCAGTAGCCGCTAAATCATTAGATTTTCTGTCTAAAAATTTTTCAATTGAGGCTGTTATTACAAAGTACGTACCGTCACATCATAAAATACCTGCTCCAGTTGAAACTTTAGCAAAAAAACTTCAATTGCCTACTTTCTTTGCAAATAATAAAGCCGAGCTCGATGACGTTATATCCAAACATACATTTCAAAGTGATTTAGGAATTATTATCGATTATGGAGTAATTGTCTCAAAAAAAGTAATAGATAACTTTATGTTAGGGATCATTAACAGCCACTTTAGCCTATTACCTGAATGGCGAGGGGCTGACCCAATCACCTTTTCGATATTAAGCGGCCAAGAAAAAACTGGTGTTAGCTTAATGATTATAGAACCTGATTTAGATACTGGAAAATTAATAGCTCAAAAAAGCCTAAAAATCAACAAAGAAGAAACGACACCAAGCCTTACGGATAGATTGATTAACCTAAGCAACGAAATGATAATAGAATACATACCAAAATACCAAGAAGGAACAATTAAACCAAAAAACCAACCCCACCCAGATAGGGCTACCTATTCCCGCAAGATAACAAAGAGTGATGGCCTTATTGACTGTGACAAAAAAACTGCCAAGCAGATAGAGCGCGAAATAAGAGCCTACATTGAGTGGCCAAGAAGCTATACGTTTTTATTAAATAATAAGATAATAATAACAATGGCTCATGTTTCGGATAAAATAAATACTACCCTAGATTTAGCTTGCGCTGATGGTAGTATTCTATCAATTGATGAGCTAATTGCACCAAGCGGCAAAAAGATGGGCTCAAAAAGCTTCCTAAACGGCTACAAAGCCTAATTACTTGCCGAGTATGGCGCTTCGATTATCAATAACTTCTTTTTTTATCTCTTCAAGTACTTGTGTAACCACAGATTTATAATCTGGACGATTTATCTCAAGCCATTTTGTTGCAGCATACTCTGACCTTAAATTTGAATCATTTACGTCCATGCCTGTTGCCTTCTGTAGTTTTAGGAATATTTCATCATTATGATAATCTGGAGTATTTTTTGATAACCAGCTAACAATAATATCGTCTTTTTTATCAATTATTGATTCAAATTCCTCTAATTGGGCATCACTCATGCCATCAGATAACTTAGTGCCAACTCGTAGCTCTAATTCATCATATATATGTTGCAAAAATGGCTTTTTTTGAGCCTCTGGCATTTCGTTTAAGCCAATATCATCTAAAAATTTATCATCTAATTGAAACATATATGCCTAACCCCCTAAGATTATTACCTTACTTTTGATTATACCATGCGCAACATTCTATTATTTCAAATTTACAGCCCATAACTCATCAAGAGCATCTTTTGTAAGATTCGACTCAAACATATCAATAACGATAGGTTTTACGTACTTTCTTAGAATATTGACTCCCCAGGACTTTTCCCAGTCATGATTCTCAACTACCCTAATTAAATCATCTTTTGATAGATCGATCTCACCAAAATCGGCTAAAACAATTTCCCCTTCATTGTTTAATCCAGCATTAACTTGAAAATTCATTGTCCTATCCGAAAAACCATATGTCCACATCAATTTAATTAAATCTATATAGTTTCTAGCATATTTTATCTGTTCATCTTTTTGTAGTGAGTTAAACCCATCTCCCCCAAAAAAAGTTAGCTTATCTTGCTCATAAGCTCCTGCGATTCCCTTTTCTCCATTAAAAATTGGATTTCCAAACAAAGGGGAGGCCTCTGGGTAACTAGAAATAAGCTTTTGAACATAACCCACACTATCCTCACGTAAACGCAATATTTCTTCAACTAAATTATCGCTACCTCCTTGACGACGATGCTCATTTAGAGCACTATTATCAGTTTGGGCTACTTTAAAAACCCTATTATTAGGTAACCCATAAACTACATATTGAACGCCAACACCAATACGGCCCAACCTATCGTCTCTACCTACCATTTGAGAGCGAAGATATGAAGCCTGCTCATCAAGCCATTGTTCTTCCGTATCCGCTTTTGCGTCTATTAAATCCCACATTTCCTCGTGGGAAGTTGTATTTAATAGATCAAAGCTATTCTTAGCTTGATTTATATTTCTTTCTTTCAACATTACGCTCATCACTATATTCTAATACAAGAAAAACATATTCTATTTACTGGTTACTGTCAGTATTAGCACCTTGAACCGCAATATCCTTGTCTATCTCATATATTAAGCCTAACATAGCACTGACCTTATCATCATCGTCAGATAATTGTTGTATGACTTCGTATGTAGTCTTATATATATCTAATGTTGATTCACCAGAACGTATTACTTCCATTAAGATCTGAAGGCGGGCATCTGGATCCCCTGTGCTATCTAATGTTAATTGCTTTGCCTGAGCAGCAATTTGCGACCTTAGTTCTAATAGTTCATTTTTTTGTTCTTGCATTATAATTCTCCTTTTTTATTATTTATCAAATTATATTAAATTGTTAAACAGGACTAATCAATGGAGGATTTATTCCTCTTGGACCATGTACCTTATATAACGACATCAAATTCCTACCATAATGTTCTTTTTCAAATCTTTTCTTAAGATATTTTTTGCCTACTTCTGTAAACTTAAATTGCGGGTGTCCACTCTTATCTCGTTCATAAGTATAGCAACCTGGTATATGACCGAAGAATATAAATAGTGCCCTACTACATTCTTCAACGCCATTCCAATATAGCTCACTGGTAACAGATTTTTCTATACCCTGAACTTGCATATTCCAATCATTTGCTATTTCGCTCTTTCCTTCTGAGGTTACTGCCATATTGGCGCTACGCTCGGTATAGCCATCCTTACTTGAAGAGAAATCTGAGCCCCAAGCATCAGAATATGGTCTGCCATTAATATAATATGGGACAAGACGAGAAGGGTTAGTATCAACAGTTGCTCCAAACACATGAGTAGCTACCGCCCTATAAGGCACAGTCTTTCCATTTGGTAATACCGAAGACTGAGATACTTCATCTCGAGGTACAACCCCTACTCCCCAACGAGCAAGCCTAATCCTACGACCAAGTGCACCATCATCAGATCCAGCCCCAGTTCTAGTCATCACACCTAATCCACCTACTGCAGCAAGTGTTGATGATTTTATAGCAAAGTTAGCGCCACCTGTAGCTGGCAATCCTCTACTTGATAGCATTGCCGAAAGCGCTGCGGAAAAATTTGACGCAACAGCAAACCCAGGATATTTTTCTGCCCATTTAACACCAAACCGAGTAATTCCTTTGAAAACATCAATGTCCTTATTTTTTTCTTCATGCATTGTCTTTTGATATTGCTCAAGATAATTTCTTGACATACCCTCTGGATCAGCATCATTACGAATAAGTAGCACTTCATGATCTGGCGCCATGACCCCAGACTTCATACGTTTTTGGATAGCCAATAATGCAGTGTCCATCAAATCGGCCGCAACATATCCAATCACACCGCCAGTTTTATCAATGCTCTCTGAATCATACTCATTTTCGACAACGGCAATCTTTATATTTGGGTAACCTACACGAGCTCTCTCTATCTCTGAACGAGCCTTATCAATAGCAGCCTTTTTAGCAGGATCTGCCATAGCAGTGTCAGTCCAGTTAAGGTTAATTAAAATCATTGACTTATACAAAGATCCAATACTTTGCCTTCCGTAAAGCGAAAGAGTGTCAAAAATAGTATCCGCCTCCTGTGCTGCGGCTACAGGTACCGTCACTATAGTCTCAACATCACCAGACATTTCAGATAACTCTTTTGAATTATTAACTTTTTGGTCAAGTTTTTCAAAACCATCTTGGCCTCGTCTCTTTAGTAACTCGCCACTATACCAATCTAACTCTTGTTGCGGATTTAAAGCTGCCTCAAAATTAGACATAAGACGCGGAGAACGCTCATTGGTCATCTTTGCAACCTCAGCTTCAGACATTTCATCCTCACCGCCATAACCATAGCCGTAACCAATCTCTGGCCCTGCAGCAGGTTTAGCGCCCTTCATAGATTCTCTAATATCTATCGGTATTGCTGGTGGAACTTCAAAGAAGTTTGGTACTATTTTATCAATATTTGGTAATGTTATTTCAACTTTTGGCATCAATGTATCAATGTTAGTCGTTATTGTATCGGAAACAGTCTTTATGCTATGATCTCCAACTACTGTTGAGAGAATATTGCCTTTTATGCCGTCCTTACCAGCACCACCAATTTTCTCAAATATCTCAATAAGTCCACCCTTAAAGCCAACTAGCTTATTATTAGCTAAGGTAAACCAATCATATGCTGGACTGCCTTTAGGAATATTAATATGACCAGCCTTATCAATCTGTACGATAATGCCATGCGCTTGTGCATATGGAGTTCTATCGGCTGTAATAACTGCATACAAATTACCATTTTTAATTTCCTGCAAAGCATCGACACTTCCAGATGCATTAAATGAACCTTCAGATGTCATATTCAAAGCACACTGAATGTCCCCATTAGCAGCTATACCAGTACCGTTAACGCCACCACGGAAATTAGTCCCTAGTTCATTTAACTCATGCTTACCTGGTGTTAACTCGTCATACCATTCGTGCCGTAAAATATCCTTAAAGTCTCCTGGGTGGCTTTTTATGTAATCATCGATAGGAATGCTAGATGTCTTAGTACTTGAAGAATTTATCCAGAGACTCTTAGATTGATCAACTTTCATGCCAGCTTTTTCAAGCAAAAGCACAGCGCTGTTAGATAATTTACCATCCTGATCCAACACGAGTCCTTTTACTCCATTGCCGCTAGCGTCAACAAAATTAAATTTACCAGTTCCGTCGTTCACTAACTTATAGCCCTCTGGGATTGTTGCTTGGCCATTTTTGCCAAAGATCTCAGTTGCCATTTTACCGTTCGGATTAATTTGAGTAATCGCTTCTTTAGCACCAATTCCACCAAGTAATGTATAGTGATGCTCACCATTAATGAGATTATCATTATTACCACGAATTCTATCAAACACTCCAGTAAGGTTCGAATCAAATGCAGCCTTAATTTCCTGGAACATTAAGCCAACTCCTGCTGCTATTATCATTGCCTTCGCGCCAGCCTTTAATGACTCCTTCAATTTCCATTTATTAAAAGCTTCATCTTTAGCGCTAACATCAGCTTCAAGTGTTTCTGCTGTAAATAAATCAATTTCTTCCTGCAATGTTTCATCAAAGCTTTGAGCCTCAGGTACACCAAGTGCAGCCTTTACCTCTGGCGTAAAATATGCATCTAATAATCTCTTTGCTTCACTTCTAGTTATTGCCAAATTAGATCTCTCTTTAACTCTTAGCTCCTCGCTAGAGTATGACCAAAGATCAATTCTCTTAGTTGAAGATTCTTTCGTCCTAGCTTCAATCGCAGCTAATGCAACAATAGCATCAATCACGGCATCGCTATTATCTCGCAATTTATCTTCGCTAATCATAGATCTTAATGCTTCGTTTGTCTGTGCTGCCGATAAAGTTTCATATCTGAAACCGACAAGCTTCTCTCTCTTTTTATCGCCATCCTGCATAACCATATTCTCTGATGTTTGGACGGCATCTATATAACGCTCTTTTTTTAGATCTTTATTTCTAGCTAAGCCAGCCCAAACCCCAGCGGCCGTTGAAACTCCACCAAGCATAGTAGCTGAATTTATTATTTTTTGACTGCCCAATCTCGATAAACTTAGCGCCATTGTTACCGCAGCTATTGTCACGGAAGTAGGGACTATCCAGCCAAGCTTCTTACTTGAAAGCCAATTTACCGCTTTTTCTGCAACATTATATTTAGCTTCAGACCGTGCACCCGTTAGGGCCTCACCAGTCCTTACATTAAATCCAACAAATATGTTTTCCAAGCTCTTGCCATGTTCATACATTGATGCAGCAGCAATAGCGACTTCTACCAAGTTATCAGCTGAAGTTTCACCTTCAGCACCTAAATCTTCAGTACCAAACTCAGCACGATAAGTACGCATCATATCATCTCTTTGTTGCTTGAGCTCGTCTAAATTGATCTCACCTTTAGCAAATTTGCTAACAAGTTCTTTTGTTCTATCAGTTAGTTTATCATCAGTATGGATCTCTCTTCGCTCACCTGCATCTTCATCAATCGCTTCAGCCTCATCTAGTTTGAACTGTTCAATTATTGACTCAATATATTTTGCACGATCGCCAACCAACTCATGATTCTTAAACTTCTCATATTGTTCTTTAATGTTCTTAGCTGCTTCAAGCTGATACAAGCCAACATAGGTCGACCTTAATAAAGAACCGCCTTTACCAAAAATTGATTTATTGATAATTTGTCTAAACCTTCCACCTTTTGTCACCTCTGTGTTCATTCGATTTTCAGCTTCGATATAAGCAGCTTGATTGATAGCTTTATCAACATTAGCATGTACATAAGATAAGGACTCATTTTTTGCTTCTGCAACTACTGGTTCATCAACAGACACATCGACATCTTTATCATCAACAGGTATTGGCTCAATCCCTGCTGGAGGGACAAGACTGTCATCAATCTTAATGGTTTCAATTGGATCAGGGCTCTTTATCTCAACAGGGTCAGCCACAGGTAATTCAGCATTTCCAACTTCAGTTGGGACTGCCTCGGCCACCGTAGCAGTACCAGGACCAGTTACAACTGCTTCAATTGGACTAGTAGAGTTATCTATCTCAATAGATGGGCTAGCATTATCTGGAGCCTTTGGCTCAGCTATATTGGCCGGGCCAGTAGCATTTGGATTAGACACATTTTTGCGTCTAGACATCATTTCATTGTACATAACGTCAATAAACTTCATTTTGTGAGTTTCTGTTACGCCGTGTTCATCTCTATTGCTATTTTCTTCAGCAATAGTAGGTATTTTTAATAGGCGTTCTTGTAGCTCATCTTGAACATTAGTCGAAGTAGTTCTGTCATTATTGTCTTCGGCCTGAGCCCATTTATCGATAAGGCCATTAACAGTCATATCTTCATATCGCTCGCCAGATTTTTCATCTATGCGATTTGCATTTTCTAAAGATTTGAACTGATTTGTTTCAGCATCATGAATATTACCGTCTTTATCTTTATAATCGCGAGACATCAAATAATCCCTCATGTCTATCTCGCCCTGAAGCTCAATATCCTTCGCTGCAGTGTCTCCACCAAACATTTGAGCAGATGCAATATCATCACCAAGCCGATCAATCCTTCTATTTGTCACGCCTAAAGGATCAGCATGCAAAATATTTCCATTTAATAAATTACTAGTGTCTATATCTTTTTGCTCGATAGTTTCTGCCGACACAACTTATGCCTCCTGCACCTTATTTTGGCTTTCGCGTTCCTCGGAGTTTTGTAGATATAAATCGCGGAATTGAATCATTGTATCAAAAGTAATCTTCTTAGCATCGACACCACTCTCGGCGACAAATTTTTGCATGTCTTCAATAGTTTTGCTTTCATCATCCAAGAATTTATTTAGCTCATCTACCTTATTGTCAGGCATAGCATCGATAATTGATCGATTTAGTAGATTAAGAAAAGCTTCTTTAAGCTCAGCCGCAAGATATCCGCGAGCCTCTTCGTCTACGCCTGCAAGATTTTTTGTTGTGAGCATTTCATCTATAAACTTGTCTAGTGCTTCATCCTCGTTCATAACCACTCCTTATTTTTATATAAACATATACAATATGATAAAAGTATAACATTATAAATAATATACAACAACAAAAATTAAAGATTAAATTACTAAGAAAACTATTTTAATGTCCGTTTGACTAATTCTCTAGTAAATAGCTCTAACTTGTCTCCTTCTTCAAGTAATAATTTTTTGTTTGTTTTTATACTTAAGCCACACATTTCACCTTCAAAAACTTCCTTAGCCTCTTGTTGTTGCCTTTGAACATTAGATATTTCTACTTCAGCTAATTGCTCTTTTTTGCGTTTTATTCTAGCTAGAACTCCAGCGACAACTTTGCCTTTAGTCACTTCACCACCGACAATAATTTCATCTTTCAAAGTTCTAAATATACCTTTTATAGTTAAGTTACCAATTTCAGTCTCGACGACTTCTGGTGCCAGTAGTAGCTCCATTGACTCGCGTGCATCATCTAATAGCTTATAGATGACATTAAATATTCTAACCTGAACTTTATCACGCAAAGCTAACTGTTTAACTGCGGTCGACATTTCAACATTGAAACCATAGATTATCGTTCCTTTATCTGAAGCTAGTCTAATATCACTTTCCGATATATTACCGACACCACTGCCAATTATTCGAAGAGATATTTCTCCCTGGGTATCAATAATTTTTAAACTATTTACAACTGACGTAAGTGAACCTTGCACGTCGGCCTTAACGATAACATTTAAATTTTGAGATTCATGTTCCTGGCTCATCATTCTAAGTAAATCAGCCCCAGTAACATTAGTACTAGCTGCATTTTTTTCTTTTTCAATTTTAGCTATAGAAACCTGGTTCCTAGCTTCCTTCTCATTTTTTACAATCGTAAAATTATCACCAAATTGAGGCAATTCCTTAAACCCTGTAACTGTAACTGGGGTTGAAGGACCAGCCTCTTTAATACTTTTACCTGCAAAATCCAGTAAAGTACGCACTTTCCCATAAGTCGTGCCAGCAACCAAAAAACATCCTGGTTTTAAGATTCCTTGTTCAACTAGAAGACCAACAACAGAACCACGACCAACCTCCATATGAGATTCGATCACAAGACCTTCAGCAGGCGTATCTATATCTGCCTTTAAATCTTCAACATCAGCAACCAATAGGACCATATCGAGTAGTTTATCTATATTTTGACCAGTCTTAGCACTGACTTCAACCATAACTATGTCTCCACCCCACTCTTCAGGGTTTAGGCCATGTTCAGTAGCTAATTGCGCCTTTACATGAGCTGGGTCAGCCGCCTCTTTGTCCATCTTGTTAATAGCAACTACAATCTTTGCATTAGCCATTCTTGCAAAACGAATAGCCTCAACTGTTTGTGGCTTAACTCCATCATCAGCTGCAACTACAATAATAACTACGTCCGTAAGTACTGCTCCGTGCTGTCTGAGCGCTGCAAAGGCTTCATGTCCAGGAGTATCGAGTAAAGTAATAGAACGACCATTACGAACGGTCTGATAAGCACTAATATACTGAGTGATACCACCAGCTTCACCCTCAGCAACTTTTGTCTTTAAGATGGCATCTAGTAGACTAGTTTTTCCATGATCAACATGTCCCATAACCGCCACAATTGGAGGCCTGGTAGTAGCTTTATCAGATAATTGATGGACTTTTCTCTCACTAAGTACAGCTGTCTCTTTTTTCTCCAAAGCGACATCTGTTAGGCCTAATTCTTCAACAATAATAGTAGCTGTCTCAAAATCTATTCTTTGATTGATCGTTGATACAATCCCATTTTTAAATAACTCACCAATAACCTTAGTTACGGGCAGATTGAGCTTTTCGGCAAGTTCCCCTACGGTAATAGAGTCGGCAATGACAATGACTTTATCGGCCATATTTAAAAGCTCCTTTCTGCCCTAGTGGGCAATTATTTTTTAGTCTTTTTAGTTTTGTTTAAGCTAAGAGAAATTTTTCGGCTTTCCTTCTCAACTTCTAATACAACGAATTCTTTTCTCTCGTTTAAAGTAAAGACTTTTTCTGGATCAGCTTCATCACCTTCACCTAATTCACTTACATGAACTAAAGCTTCAACTGCTGGACTAATCTGAACAAAAGCACCAAATGGAGTAATTCGAGTTACGGTACCCTCGACTTTGTCGCCAGGCTTGAATTGATCAACTTCAGTCATCCAAGGATCCTCTGATAGTTGTTTAATACTAAGACTTAATCTGTCTTTATCAATTGCAATTATCTTGGCGTCAATAGTTTGTCCAACTTTGACATAATCACTAGGGTTGTTAACGCGTTCCCAGCTAATTTCGCTAATATGGACTAAACCTTCAATCCCCTCGACATTAACAAAAACGCCGAAATCGACAACGCCGGTTACAATTCCCTTAACGCTATCACCTACAGTAAGTTTTTCAAATCTAGCATTTAAACCATCTTTGATTGCTTCTTTTTCACTAAAGATTAGTTTATTAGCTTTTCTTTCACAGTCCAATATTCGTACTGTCAATTTCTTGCCAATTAATATATTTAGGCGCTGTAAAATCTCATCTTTGTCGCTTCCACCTACTCGAGGGTAATGCTCAGCCGATAATTGAGATACTGGTAAGAATCCTCGAACTCCATCATATTCTACTAATAACCCGCCACGATTTGCGTCGTATGGGGTAACTTCGATGATATCACCTGATTCCATCTTAACAATAACTTCATCCCAGCCTCGGTCTTTTGCGGCTTTGCGTAATGATAACAGTGAATAGCCATTATCAAGCTCTGTATCAACAATACTTGCAGAGACTTCATCTCCGATATTTAAATTTCGATAAAAACCAACTTCGCGTCTAGGCACTAGACCAATGCCCTGAGCACCAAGATCAACCAAGACCTCGTGTTTACGAATTGATAAAATTGTTCCGACGACTGAGTCGCCTTGTGCTAATTGCTTTACGCTATCATTTTCGTTAGCGAGCAATTCATCCATAGTATTGGCTTTTGCCATAAGTCTTATTCAGACTCCTTCCTTAAATTAATATTTTTCTGAAGCATATTTAAAAAATACACCTCAAGACTGCCGTCTATTGTAC
>Ga0194063_10000401_pt1 | contig 32160 bp, 28 predicted proteins | sample SepL3720m_MetaG_FD_155459 | JGI IMG/M metagenome (GOLD analysis project Ga0194063, IMG submission 155459) | Anoxic zone freshwater microbial communities from boreal shield lake in IISD Experimental Lakes Area, Ontario, Canada - Sep2016-L373-20m | ecosystem: Environmental > Aquatic > Freshwater...
GTCTGCTGCAACGATTCACCGCTGCCGATGGGCGGCAACTACTGCTGGGGGGTGTTCCTGCCCGAGACGAGGGGTCCGGCAGGGGCACCCCCGAGTTCGCTCCATGGCCGCACCACTCGCCCCTGGCGCTGATGACGGGGGCCGTTGTCCCGCGGCCCACCTGCTACTCACCAAGTCCGCGTCGGCGGCCGCGCCTGAAGGCCCACTCGCCCGCGCCGGCCTCCACCGAATGGACCGTAGGAGCGGCCGGCAAAACCGGGGACGGCATAGCCGCGGATCGAAAAGCGCTGTGCAGCAGTGGAACTCATTAGGGAATGCATGGTGGGGGCCAACGGTGTCCCGCGATGGTGCGCCCTGGTTCGCGCTGTCGGAGCGTAACTCGCCCGGATCGATCATCGTCAACATGCCGGGCGAGCGATTCATGAAAGAGTCGGAGCCCTAAGTCGAGGCCTGCCACCACATGCGCGGTCGCGGACCTGTAGCTTGCTTCGGTCGCCGCGCCGGGCCGCGAAAACGCCGTTGCACTCTCCGATGTGGAGCTCGTCCCGAGGCTGTAGACCCTTCCGCCGCCCATTCGAGTGGCGAGGTTAGGGCCGAATAGCCACGCTGCCTGGGGTCGAAAGACTCTTCCGATCGGTGGGTGGCGCGAGAAACATCCTCAACCACAGATTAATTCGATTGAGCGCCATCCCATTGCCCAGACCCAGCAAAGGGGAGTTCCTTCGTGAACGCCTACGCGCATGACCAGTCCCGTTCGATGTACGCCCGGCGTCACCAATCGCCTGCCGTCCAGTCCGCATACCGCCCCGCCGGGCACGCCATCGGTTGTGTTTGGGGTCTGGCAGCTGCATTGGGCATCGGCATTGGAGTCACCCTCAGCACCGCAGGCATCGCCTGCGCCGATCCCGCCGGGCCGGACACGACCTCGGTGTCCAACACCTCGCATTCCGCAAGTTCCGCCGTTTCCCGCCGCCACCCGGCGGGCCGCCATCCCGCGGCGGCGTCCTCGGCGGCCGACCTGCCCGCACCAAAGATCCAGCGGTCATCCAGGTCGCAGGCTGCTGCCGCTGCGGTCACCAAGGTCAACAAGTCCACCACCGCCGCTATCCAGCGACCGGAGCCATCGCTGGTATCAACCCCGGCTGACAACGCTGGAATGCCCTCCGCTGCGAGCTCGCCGACGCTGAAAAGAAAGTTCACCAACGCGGCTGTCGCGGCGCTCGTTCCCACCGCGTCACCGGTCCCGCCGGTCGCCCCGGTGGCGGTTCTGGAGGCTGCGGTAGCCAAGGTTAAACCGTCGGTCACCGCCCTGGCCGCGGCACCGGCGGTCACCGCCGCGGCCGCCGTACCTGCGGTCACCGCCGCGGCCGCCGTACCGGCGGCTGTCGGCGCAACCGCAGCGGCGACATCTTTGAATCTCGTCACAGCCGAGATCAGCCGGATCAGCATTGCGATCCGGAACTTAATTGATTCCTTCAATTTCGCAGCGTCAGGCCTTAGGCCGAGCGCAGCCGCATCGTGGAAACGGCAGAGGTTTCTTCCGACCATCTCGATCACCGACGCCAGCCTCGTCGAGGGCACCACCGGCACCGCCAACATGGGATTCACCGTCGCCCTGTCCAAGGCCTCGACCACCCCGGTCACCGTCAACTACGCGACCTCAAACGGAACCGCCACCGCCGGAACCGACTACCTCGCCGGCACCGGAACCGTGAACTTCGCCGCCGGACAAACCACCCAAACCATCAACGTCGGCGTCATCGGAGACACCACCGTCGAACCCACCGAAACCCTCACCGTGACACTGTCCGCACCCACCGGCGCCACCCTGTCCCGCACAGTCGCCACCGGCAACATCCTCAACGACGACGTCGCACCCCGCGACCCCTGGGGCAACTCGTTCTTCTCCCCGTTCGTCAGCATGTCCAACTGGCCTACACCGAGCTTGGTGCAGTTATCCCAGGCGAACAGCTCATCCCTGATGATCGCCGGCTTCATCCAGGCCGACTCGAACGGGAAGCCGAGTTGGGGCGGGTACTCGGCATTGGAGCCGACCTCGACCAACAGCCAGGCGCACGCGATCAACAAGTCCATCGCCGACTTCCAGGCCGCCGGCGGTAACGCGATGATCTCGTTCGGCGGGGCGGTCGGCACCAGTCTCTCGCAGTACTATTCCGCCAACCACCTCAGCGCCCAGGCTCTGGCCGACGCGTACGCGGGTATCGCGGACACCTACAAGGTCAACCACCTCAACTTCGACATCGAGGGAGCCGCCCTGGCCAACCAGGCTGCCGTGACACTGGACACTCAGGCTCTTCACTTGCTCCAGCAGTCCCGCCCAGATCTGAAGATCTGGTACACGCTGCCGGTCGGGCCCAACGGGTTCTACGCCGATGTGAACTGGGCGCTCGACACGACGTTGAAGGCCGGAGTGAAGCTGAACGGTGTCAACATCATGGCGATGGACTACGGGGCGGCCTTCCCCACCACCAGTACGACGATGGGAACCTACGCCATCCAGGCAGCGCAGAATGCCTACTCTCAACTGTCCGCGCTGTATACGAAGTACGGGCAGGTATACAGCTGGGGTCAGTTGGGAGTGACCCCGATGATCGGGGTGAACGACGTCACCAACGAGGTCTTCACGCTCGTCGACGCCCAGGCGCTGGAAGACTTCGCCCGGACCAAGGGCATCGGGATGCTGTCGATGTGGTCGATACTGCGTGACAACCCCGGAACTCTGGGCTCGGTCTCGGAAAGCACGTCCGGACTGAGTGATCCGTCTGGGAGCTTCAGCAATATCTTCCATGACTACGGCACGACCAACCCCATGACCTACCTGTAACGATCCGACCCCTGCGTTTGACGTCATCTCTGAACCGGCAGATCACCCAGCATCCCGGCGGACGGCACCGCGACGAAGTCGTTGACGTAGCCGGCGGGCATGCTGAACGGGTTGAACTGTCCGGGGACGACGTGCGACAACTGGTCACGATTCACATCGAAGTCGGCCAGCGGAATTAGCGTCGTCTCGGCGATACCGAACAGTTCGTAGCCGAGGCCCAGTATTTCGTCGAAGACGACGGTGATCGGCTCACGGACGTGCCGCTGCTCGATCTCGATCAGCAGGACCGGCCGGCAACGTTGCAGAGTCGAGGCGGCGCCGCGGAGAACAGCCAGTTCATGACCCTCCACATCAATTTTGATGAACGAAACGTGCGTGTCACCTCCGATCTCATCGTCCAGGCGAGTCGTCGGCACCGTCACGCTGTCGGTTTCAACACCATCGAGATCGTGGAAGTCATGGGCCAGGCTGGCCTGAGCGGTCACCGGACGAAAGCGCATCCTCGGAACCGACATCGTCGCCTCGCCCTGGGTATCGGAGATCGCCGCCTGCCGAAACGTCACCTGAGGTCTGGCTTTCGCGAGCTTCCGCAATCCAGGCACATTCAACGGATGCGGTTCGTAACTGAGCACCCGGCCTTCCGGGCCGACCCGGTCGGCCATGTGGTAGCTGAAGAATCCCCAACTTGTGCCGACATCCACGACCGTCGACCCGCGAGAGACGAAGTGATCCGTGACCCGGCAACTCAGATCACCGCCATGGACCTGGGAACGCCATCGCGTGGCAGCCATTGCCGTGCCCATGGAATAAGGGAGGTAGCGCACGAAGTTCCGAGATGAGATCCGACTGGCCAGAAAATCAGCCGTCGTACTGCCGCGTAGTCGTTCCTGAAATGTCACTGCTGCCTCCTATGGTCAGATACCGGATCCGATGTCTCCGTTTTATGGAACGCGATTTGCCGCTTTCTCCCGAGTTGAGACTCGGGAACACGGCCGGCCCTGATTGCCGTCTTGGCAACATTGATGAGCCGCTGTCCCGACGTTCTCGATCGCGCGGCGTCGTAGGCGAATCGGAGTGCGAGCGGCCGGACGAACTCGACGGCGGCCGGATACCGGAATGGTTCGCCGTTGAACGACAGCTTCGCCCTGTGCGCGCTCGGCCAGTCGTCGCTGCTGCGGATGTCGCGATCGAGAATGTCGTCGAGCATCGGTTTAGGGAGACCGCCGAAGTCGAGCCAGCGATAGCCGGCGTCTTTCGCCCATTTGATGATCTCCCAGCGAACCGCCGCCGGAACGCTGAGCCGGCCTTCGGCACCGCTGGAGTCAAAGCCGCACCGTCGACCGCGCACGGTATCGCCCAGCATGGTCACCAGGTCTGCTGCCACCGGACGGCCATCGACTTCGCCGACGAAGATCGCCGCGTGACGCGTCCGGGGCGGTTTCCCGGCGCACGGTGATGTGCTCGCCGACCGACGACGGTGCCAGAGTCCGTGCCAGGCCCCCGGTCACCGCGAGGTCCTGACGAGTTGCCCGTATCTGCGTCGGGCCCTGGGTCCGACTTGCGCCTTGAGCCGCCGCAACAGCGGGTTGCGTTCAGCGACCGAATAGAGGCGGTAGTAGAGCGCAGTGGGAATCTGCGCGACCAGCGGATCGCGCCGTGCGCGGTACAGGGTGAAGAACTCTTCGGCGGACTTCCCGATGTAGCGGTCGACGTCCTCCAACCATCGGGAACTGAAGCAGGCATCGCGTTGGGTGGCGACCACATCCGCGTGCCGGTGGCGTTGGTAGGCCATGAAGGCTTGTTGCGGCGCCACATCGGCGTTCAGCGCCGCCGCCAGAACCGCGGCGCCCCGAAGAGCCAGCCGGGTTCCGGAGCCGATCGAGAAGTGCGCGGTGTGTGCGGCATCACCGATCAGTACCGTATTTCCCGACCACCATCGGCGGTTGCTGATGGTGCGGAAGTTCTGCCAGCACAGCGGGGCTGTGTCGCTGCCGTGGCTGAGCAGCCCGCGACCGTCGAGTACCGACCCGAAGATCGACTCGAGCAAGCGGAGGCTTTCGGTCGCCGGGAGCGTGTCCAGACCTAGTCCGCGCCAGGTCTGCGGTGCGCATTCGATGATGCACACACTGGTACCGGGATCGATCGCATAACCGTGCAGCCAGATCCATCCGTGGTCAGTTGGCACGAACGAGTTGGTGAAACCCTCGAAGACCTTGTCGCTTCCCAGCCACACGAACGTGTTTCGGCCCCGGATACATTCGGTGCCGAACTGGTCGGCGTTCTTGCCTCGGATGACGCTGCCAACCCCGTCGGAGGCGATGACCACGTCGGCATCGCGGATCTGGTCGGTATCGGTGAGCGCATGGTCGAAGTTGATCTCGACTCCGACCTCTAGCGCGCGGTCGGTCAGTATCTCCACCAGTGTCCGGTGGTGGATGCCGTAGCCGACGCCGTCGATCGCCGCAGTCTCGCCGTCCAGGGTCAGGCTCTGGCCCCGCCAACAGACCGCGCGCTCCTGTAGCCGACGCGCTGTTGTCGGATCGCTGTCTTCGAGACAACTGATCAGGTCATCCCAGAACCAGCCCCAGAAACCCATGCCCCAACCGGCGACGTGATTCCGGGGATTCCGTTCGTAGACCACGACTCGATGAGCCGGATCGGCCTGCTTCATCAGAAGCGAGAAGTACAGTCCGGCCGGGCCGGCGCCCACCGTTGCGAATTTCATTGGTAACACCGCTGTCTCGTGATCATTCGGCGGGGGTCGGGGCACGAAGCGCCAGGAACCAATCCGCCGACCAATTCCGCTGGTTCAGATTGGCTTGGACTCGGCTGATGTAACCGTCGGCACCGGCGCTTCTCCAATCACCGGTGTACCAACGCCCCACACAGCCCCAAAAATCACCGGCCCGATAGCCCGAACGGGGCGGGTGGTCGGAAAGCCAGGGTTCCTGGCCTTCAAAACACTGGCGCCACACCGCCAGTGCGTAGTCGAGGTTGTACGCGGTGGATGTCCTGGCCTCGGGGAAGGCAATCTCGTGGTAGTGGTACTTCACACTCATGATTCCGACGCTTTCGGGGCAGCCGGGCCTGCCGTCGCTGCCCGGGACGTGCCCCGGAGCGCACAGGCTCTCCTGCGCCGTGAAGTCGCCGACGGACGTCATGAACCAGGTCGACTCCTGCACCGCCTGCGCTCGCACCACGTCGGTGTCGATTCCCCATTTGCAGGCGGCCCATTGGATGATCTCGTCCGTGGTGCCGGTGAAATCTCCGCTCAGCCTTGACATGAACGGCCCCGGGAGCGGTTTCTGACGACCGCGGGTCCGGTTGAATCCGGCGTTCGCCGGCCGGGTCTCCGGCCCGGACGGGACCACCCGGCTTGCGCAGTCGGCGCCGTCCGGAAGGGCCTGCCCGGGCGGTATTGTGGCGGTCCGGGCGAATGGGCCCGGTTCGGCGATCGACAGGGGTTGGCACCCGGCGCTGGAGGAAAGCGAGCCGACCATCAGTGCCGCGACTACTGTCCGGATCGCCCGCTGTCCCATCTCAGACTCCCGTGCTCGCGGCGCGCAGGACGTCGTGGCGGCGTTCGCCTCCACCGGCCTTGCGTGCGAGAAGATTCTCGTAGCCCTGTGCGCAGTGCCGCCCCTGGCCCACTTCGGTCAAACGGAAGTCCGTCGGGTCGACCGCGTAGCAGTTGAAGCCTGCCGCCTCCAGGAGTTCGAAGATGTCGTCAACCGAGTATCCGAACTGCGCGAAGTTGGCCTCGCAGTTCTCGAAGTAGATGGCATCGGTCTTCGCGAGAGTCCGGCTTGCCCCCCGCAGTACGTTGCGCTCATAGCCCTCGACATCGATCTTGAGCAGATCAATGTGCGGCGTCTCTTCCAATGCGGCATCCAGGGTCGTCATCGGGACGGCGATTCCGTTGTCGTCGATGTGGTTGATGTCGTTCTCCGACAGATCCGAGATGCGGGCACTGCCGGTGGTGTCGCCGACGGCGCTGGCCACAAGCGAGATACACGAAGCCAGTTCAGGGTTCAGCGAGACACTGCCGGACAAGTCGCGGAAGGTGCCGGGGTGAGGCTCGAAGGCGATGACTGTGCCGCTGTGGCCCACGGCAACTGCGGCCGCCAGTGTCATCGTTCCGATGTTCGCACCGACGTCCACGAACGTCATGCCGGGTTCCAGGAACCGTGACAGGAACTGCTCATCGTCGCGGCGAAGGGCGGGATAGCGATACAGCAACATCGCGAACCGCGTCGGCGAGAACTGCAACAGGTACCGGCCCCGGTCGATCACCGGTCGATGCAGGCGCATCAGCGACGGGATCCACCTGTAGGCGGTGGTGACCAACCTCCGGAATATCTGCGCGATCAGCGCCTGAAAAAGCGTCCTGATACCCAGAGCCTTGTCGATTTCTGCCATGGTGCTCATCGCTGGCCTGCCAGAACGAAACTGTATGCGTCGAGCAGGTGCTCTGACTGCCGCTGCCAGCTGAGATCATTTTCTACCCGGGCGATGCCGATTTCGCCCATCCGGTCCGAGCCCGCAGGATCGCCCAGCAACTGCATGATCCCGTCCGCGAACGCCACCGGGTCGCTACTGGGGACGAACAGGGCGCTGTCCCCGGCGGAATACCGCGCCTCTTTGAGATCAAACGAAACGATCGGTCTTCCCATCGCCATGTACTCCATCACCTTGGTCATCGTGGACAGATCATTGAGCGGATTAGGTGGATCCGGCGACAGGAAAACGTCTGCGGTCGAGAGTATTTCGAGCGCAGGCTCGTCCGGGATGCGTCCGGTGAAGATCAGGTAGTCCTCGAGGTGCAGATCGGCGGCCAGTTTCTTCAGCCGTGGCCAATCGTCCCCTTCGCCGATCAGGTAGACGATCAGATCGGTGAAGGACCGTCGGTTCACCAGTTCGTCGACCGCGCGGATGATGTGCTCGACGCCGTCCTGGACCGCCATCACACCGATGAAGGCCGCGAGGTATCGTCGGCCCCTCTTCAAATCGGGATTCGGATCGCAGCGCTGGAATCGCCTCGTATCGGGGCCATTCCGCACCACGAACGTCTTCGCGGCGTATTCGGGCTGAACTGCGATGGCTTTAGCCTTGTACGACTCGTTGGTCGAAAGGATGCCGTGCGAGAAACGATAGGAGAGACGCTGGAACCACACCTGCAGGTTGAACAGCAGTCCCTTCGGCTCGCGGTTGAACCTGCTCAGAAATGTCTCCGGCGACAGGTCATGCTCGTCGAAGATGAACCTGGCACCGAGCAGGCGGACATAGACTGCGAGCGGCCAGAAGATGTCCGGGGGATTCGCGACATGGACAACGTCGATCCGCTTCTGCCGCAGTAATACCTTGTGCAGCAGCAGGACGGTCTGGACGAAGGCCGTCGCGTACTCCCTGAGATAACCGGGCACCGAACCGTCGGAAAAGGTGTTCTTGTAGCGATAGATGCAGATACCGTCCAGCACCTCTTCGATCGCACGGTCGGGCCCGGACACCGGGCAGATCACCGAGACGTCCGCCCCGAAGTCGCGCAACGACCGGGCGATGTTCCACATCCGCCGATCGAAGGGCACCGCCTCGTTCTCGACGACCAGAAGTATCCGTTTACCAGCTAATTCCCTCATACCCCGCCCCTGATGTTGTAGTGGATGAATTACGAACCCGAACAAGGTCCAAGACGGTCTGGTCGGGTCGCAGCTGTTCGAGTACGTCGTCGAACTGAGGTTCGGAGTTGCCCACGAGAATCACGTCGGCATGGTCGACAACATCCTGCACGCTGGCTCGCATGAGCCTGGAGAGATGCGGAATCTCCTGCTCGATATAGCTGAGATTGGCACCCATCAGTTTCGAGATGTTCACGTTCGAGTCGTAGATCGCGAGATCGAATCCCTTGCCCACCAGCGTTTCGGCAACCGCGACCATCGGACTCTCTCGCAGATCGTCGGTGTTGCTCTTGAAGCTCAGCCCAAGAAGGCCGACCCGTTTGCACCTCCTCGCGATCACCCAGTCGACGACCCGCCGGATCTGGATCTGATTGCTTTCCTGCAGCGAGTCGAGCAGCGGTGTCGAGACATCCAGCGCCCGGGATTCGTATGTGATTGCTCGGACGTCTTTCGGTAGACACGAGCCGCCGAACGCGAAGCCGGGCCGCAGATAGCGGGGTGAGATGTTGAGCTTGGTGTCTTGTGAGAAGACCCGCATCACGTCATGACTGTCGATGCCGAGTTGCTTGCTGATCGCCCCGATTTCGTTGGCGAAGGTCACTTTCACCGCATGAAATGCGTTGCAGGCGTATTTCAGGAGTTCAGCCTCTTTGACCCTGACGGTGTGGAACGGCGCCGCGGTGCCGGCATACAGCTCGCGCAGCAGGGCGTCCAGCCGGCTGTCCTCGGTGCCGACGACGGTGAAGGGCGGATCTTCGAAGTCCGCGACGGAGGTTCCCTCGCGAAGAAACTCCGGGTTGGAGGCGACTCCGAATTCGCTGATGACGCCCTTCCCCGATGTGGTCTCGATGACGTCGACGATCCGATCGATCGTCCCCGGCAGCACCGTGCTTCTCACCGCAACGCCGTGATAGCCCTGCTTGGTCCTCAATGCGGCGCCGACCTGCTCAGCCGCCCGGATCACCTGGTCGAGACAAAGACTCCCGTTGGGGTTGCTCGGGGTACCGACGCACAGCAGGCTGACATCACTGGCGCGCACCGCTGCGTCGGCGTCCGATGTCACGGTGAGCAGTCCGCGGTCCAGCGCCTGACGGAGGAGTTCAGCCACGCCCGGTTCGACGATGGGCGAGATGCCACGGCTGATGGATGCCAACTTGTGCTCGTTGACATCGACGCCGATCACTCGATGGCCCCTGTTCGCAAGACATACCGCGGATACCATTCCGACGTAGCCCATACCGAAAATGCTGACAATCATGATGCGGTCTCCTCCAGGATTTTCCGGTAGCGCGAAGTGATGTTCTCCAGGCGCAGATGATCAAGCGCACCGGACGCCTGGGCATCTGCAAGTCGCCCCTTCAGCGTTGCCTCGTTGTCGAGGACATGTCTGATCGCGCGGGCCAGGTCGCCGACGTCAGACGGATCGCAGCCGGCACCGATGTCCGACTCGGGCAGGATCCCGTCGATCGCGCGGCCACGGGGGAATACGACGGGCGTTCCGGAGAACAGCGCCTCCACGAAAACCATCCCGTAGGTCTCCCGCAGACTGGGCATGACGAATGCGCTGTAGCCACTGAGGGTCTGCTGAACCTGATCTCGCGACAGCGGACCCCGCAGCCGGACCAGACCAGGTGGAGCACACCGACGGATGGCCGCCTGCAATGCTTTTCGCTGGTTCTCCGACCCGCCGCCGTATATGTCGAGAACCAGTCCAGGGCGATCTTGCGCGACCTCGGCCACGGCCGAGGCGAGGGTATCGGCGCCTTTGTGCCGCCAGCGGTCGAGATGGAACAACGACACCAGTCGCGGCCCGTCGGACATCACCGGTGTGAGCAGCCGATCACAGGTAGTGCCAACCGGAAGCATGTCGTAGTGCAGGGGAATTCCGAGAATGCGTTGCATCGCCGGCCCGGACCACGGCGCGAAGGAGAGGATCCTGGCACTGGAGTGTGCGAGTCTGCGGTACGCCGGACGCACGTCATAACGACTTCCGGCGATGAGAGTATCGGTATCCCCCTGGATATTGCAGATAACGGGGCATCCCAGAGCGTCTCTGATTCTCAGCGCGATCAGCCCCTCGATCGTGAACTTGTGTGCATGAACGACGTCCGGCCTGATGCCGCGAGCAGCGAGATCCGCGAGGATCCAGCCGGCGACATCGTCGAGTCGCGTTCGTAACAGCAGACCTTTGGCCGGCGCGCGGTAGATCAGGCACACACGGTCCTCGCCGAACGGGAATCCTCTGACTCCGCGGATGCCGTTGACTCGGTTGAGCGAATAGACGACGTGGCGGAAGCCGTTCGCGCCCTCAATGAGATTCGCGACCGCTGCCGTCTTATCCGGACTGAATGGATCCGGATAGTCCGCTGAAAGGTGCAACGCGGTCTTCATGTGAAGTACCTGTAGAGAAGTGATCCAGCACTGGCGGTTACGGCATCGGGGACGGAGTCGTCGGTGAGGAACGTCGTTAATCCCCGCAGGAGTGCCGCTGAATCCGAGGTTTGGCGGTGCCCATCTCCGGGAGTGCGCAGGGTGATGATCCGCGATTCGGTGGTAACCCACTTGCGCTTGTAGGCGACGAGCCCCGGTTGGTCGAGATCGCTGAGGCCCCAATCCACCAGAGCGAAACCATGTTCAGCAGCCCACTTGATCGTGTTCCAGTAGACGGCGTAGTTAGGATTCAACGACAGCGCGCCGGTGCGGGATGCGGCGAACTTGAAGTAGAGGGTGTCACCCCAGGCGAGCAGGACCGCTCCGGCGATCGGGTCGCCGTCGGCATGGGCCAGCAGGGTCACGATGCCGTCAGCGCTAGAGAACTCATCCCAGATTCGTTCGAAGAAATCCAGCGGTTGGGCCAGCAGTCGGTACTTGTTCTTTCGCAGAACGACGTGCATGTCGTGGAATTTCCGAACGGCATCGATACCGGTATGAGCGCTAACTTCGACACCCTTGCGATGAGCCGAGGCGATGGCGCGCCTGGTGGCCGGATGCAACGACTGGTGAAGGACATCGGTGGTCACGTCAAGGTTGGTGCCGTGCCAGGCGGCCTGCCCGCTGCGCTCGAACCGTGGGTCGGAGGTCGGTCCGGCGCCGTCGAAGCAACGAATGGTCAACGGCACGTTGGGATCGAGGGCATCGTCGACCAGCACCGGCCACGCCGCCAGATCGGAGACCATGGGTTCGGCACGGTCGGAGAACGGCAGGCTCACCCGGCGTTCACCGCGGATATCGCTGATATCCGCCCACGCGAATCCGTCCCGGGGAACCCCATCGCCATCCAGAATCACCCGAGCCTGCGGGGTGAACCCGTACGTGTCGCAGACAGACCTGATCCAGGGCGGCGAGGTGAAAAGACTCCCTCCCGCGGCCGCAAGTGTCTGCCAGTGCGGGTCGTGACGCGGATCGACGGTGACCACCGTCGAACCCATCAGGGGCAGCTTCATCGGGCACCATCCACGCGCAGTACCGCCGGCAGTGTCCGCGCCAGAATGCCGACGTCGCCGAGCACCGTGCGATGTCGTGCGTATTTAACGTCGAGACAGAGCATTTCGCGAGTTCCCATCGTGCTGCGCCCACTCACCTGCCACAAGCCCGTCAGGCCGGGGCGTACCGCAAACCGTTCGCCGAACTCGGGCACGAACATCTGGGCCTCCCAGTCCAAGCACGGCCGTGGACCGACCAGGCCCATGTCTCCGAGTAGCACGTTGAAAAGTTGAGGAAGCTCGTCGAGGCTCCATCGGCGCAGGAAGGCGCCCACCGGGGTTATGCGGTCATCGGCGATCTTCCAACTGCCTCCCGTGGACGTGTCTTCACCCTCCATCTCACGGCCGACCTGATCCCGCAGGACCGACTCATCCGCACCCACCTGCATGGTTCGGAACTTGTAGAGTAGGAACGGCTTTAGATCCAGCCCAATCCGTTGTTGTCTGAAGAGGATTGGGCCGGGGCTACTCACTTTCACAGCGGCTGCGATGAGAAGCATCAGCGGTACGAGCACCAGCAGTGCGCAGCCTGCGATGCTGACCCCTGCCAACCGGCGTGCGCGCATCGCCCAATGCCCAGGAACATCCCAGGGACGCGGAACCCCGAACGCCGCTGCCTTGCGCTGCGAGGCGTTTCGGTGTGCTGCGAGAATGGCCATATTCATGCTCTCCTCTGACCGTTGTTCTGCAACTTCGACGACAATGCGCGACCGATCTCCGACGCGACCACCACGGCCGCGTCGCCTTCTACGATGCTGAAGTGGCTGGCATCAACGGCAACCACCTCAAGATCTCCATCGACCAGGTCACGCCATCCGTTGGATTCGTGTTGCCTGGCCGGAATCCCGCCTTCTGATCCGATTTCAGGATCACTCTGAAACAGCAGGACCTCACCCTGATAAGGCGCTGCCGCATAGGTCGCTGCTGCTCTGTGCCCAGCCATCTCCACCGCGGCCAGCCTGAAGCGATATGGCGAGAAGACGGCCAGGCCGGCACGAACACGTGTCGTGATACCACCGACCGCGATGACGGTCCGGTCGGCTATTCGACGAACCACGTAGCCGATTCCACCGACGCGGACGTTGGCCCAGTGCTGTCGAACACGTTGTCCCCGCGACCATCCGGCCAGCCGCGGCCTGATGGTGTCCAACAGGATGAGCAGCGGAACGTCCTCGCCGGCTGCGATCATCTGCCGGGCCGCCTCATAGGCAGCCAGGCCACCGTCGGAATAGCCGGCCAGAATGTAGGGACCTGCGGACTGCACGGCTTGGATGTCTCGGACGAACGCCTGTGCCATCGCCTCAATCGAGTCGTGCGGACGACGCTTACCGTCAACCCCCTGATGTTCCAGCGCGTAGAAGGGTTGGTGTGGCCCGAGTGCTTCGGCGAGGTCCAGGAAGGTCAGCGGATTGCCGCCGACGCCCGCGACACAGAAGATCGCCGGGTAGGTACCGTTCGGCTGGATGGGAACGACACTTGTCCGCGAATGCGTCACCGATCCTTTGAGTAGTCCGTCGATATGCGCGGAGAGTTCGCCGATGGTCCGCTGGTCCAGAAGCGCCGATACCGGGAGGTCCACCATCAGGGTTCGATGGATCCGATCGCAGATCCGTACGGCCAGGATCGACTGCCCGCCCAGGTCGAAGAAATCGTCATCGAGAGCGATGTTGTTTCGGGACAACACCTCCGACCAGATCCGGTACACACACGCCTCGGTGTCGGTGCGTGGTTGGGTGACCCGCGGATTTCGGTCCGGTGCATCAAGCACTTCAGAGGGATCTGGCAGTGCTGCGCGGTCGATCTTCCCGTTCGGGGTGAGCGGAAGCGACGGCATCCCGATGAATCGGCACGGGATCATGTAGGCGGGCAGACGTTGCCGAAGCAGCCGCGATATCTCACGAGGCTCGAAGGCGACCCCGGGGCTCGGGACCACGAAGGCGACCAGAGCCGCTGCGGCCCCTGCCGGCTCCCATGTGACGACCACGGCCCTGTTGACAGAGTCAAGATCACCGAGCGCGTGCTCGATCTCCCCCAATTCGATACGGAATCCGCGGATCTTGACCTGGTGGTCAGCGCGTCCGAGGTAGCACAATTCGCCGTCATCGACCATCCGGACGAGATCACCGGTCCGGTAAATCCGCTCACCCGGAGGGCCCGCCGGACTCTGGATGAACCGCTCTGCGGTGAGATCCGGTCGCCCGAGATATCCGCGCGCCAGACCGGCACCACCTATGCAGAGTTCCCCCGTGACACCGGGCGGCAGCACCGCGCCATCCTCATCAAGCACGTAAACCTCTGTGTTGTCGATAGGACGACCGATGGTGATGCGATCCGGATTGTCAACGCGTTTACACGTCGACCACACCGTTGTCTCGGTGGGGCCGTAAAGGTTCCAGACCTCACCTCGCTGCAACAACTGACGGGCGAGGTCCGGGCTGAGGGCCTCGCCGCCGACGAATATGCGTAGACGTCCGTCGCCGTGCCAACCGGCGTCAATCAATGAGTGCCACATAGTCGGTGTCGCCTGCATCACCGAGATGGACTTGCCCTCCAGCACGGCCCGCAACCGGCGCCCGTCCCTGATCAGATCCGAGTCGACGATGTGCACTGTTCCCCCGACGCAGAGCGGCCCGAACAGTTCAAGGACAGCGATGTCGAACATCGTCGTCGTAGCGGCCAGCAGAACATCGGACCTCCGAAGCCCAGGTTTCCGGATCATCGAGGCCAGCAGGTTGGACACCGCCCGGCGCGGGATCTCAACACCTTTGGGTCTCCCGGTCGACCCCGAAGTGAACAACACGTAAGCCAGCGCATCCGGATCATCCGAGGGCGTCCAGCGCACGCCGGTCGGATCGACGGCCGGGGTCTGCGCGCCGTCCCCGATTATGATCGTCCGAAATGTGTTGTTGGGCAGAAGATGATCGGGTTTAACGATCACCAGTTCGGGCCGCGCGTCGGCGACGATCATCGCGATCCGGCTCTCCGGCTGGCTCGGATCCAACGGTACATACGTCGCACCGAGGGTGAGGACCGCCAACATCGCGATGAGCTCATCAGCGCCCCGGGACATGGAAATGCCCACCAGGGAACCTGATTTCACTCCAGCCACGGTCAACCGCAGGGCTAACGCCACGACTCTGATCTCAAGATCGCGGTAGGTCACCCGGGCATCGGAGGCGATCACCGCGTAGTTGTCAGCGCGCTGTCTACACTGCTGCGCGATGACGGTGACAAAATCGGGCGTGGAATGTACCGGCGATTCAACGCAGGGCCGGCTTCTTCGGATCTGATCCAACACCGACATCTACGCCACCTCGATCGTTGTGCGGTTGAAAGAACCGATACCCGGGGGGAGCTGCTCCTGCAGAGACCGCCAGTAGGTGAGGTCCCAGACCACGCTCATCGCGGAGAACGCCAATTGATCAGCCCGGATCGCGTGCAGGACCAACCCCGCGCTCAGGGCGATGGCGGTCGCGCAGCGACCGGCGATCGGACCACCGAGAAACTTCCGCACCAGCCGCAGTGCCCAGTGCCTGGACTCCAGCTGTTCGGAAACCCTGCTCAACTGATTCGACTCCGGATCACGTTGGTGCATATCAATATCGGATACCGCGGCGGCGGCGGTGATCGCCATCCAGGATTTCAGCGATCGCTGACTGTCATGCCGCACGAGGGCTTCGGAATGGAATCTGAATCGGCCGCCGTGCGCCGCGAGCCGGTATCCGAGTTCCACGTCCTCCCCGCGCGGGAACCGCTCATCGAACCCCCCGACGAACAAGAAGTCCACCCTGCGCAACCCGACGTTTCCGGTGAACAAATGCCCCCATCCGGGAACCGCACGGCCCTTCACGAGCTTGTCGTACTCGCGCTCCATCTTGTGGGCATCCCAGTGCGCCCACACCGGCAACCGGCGTCCGGCGACGGAGAGGATCGGGCCCAGCGATACCACCGGCTCGTCGGCAGATGACAACACCTCGTAGTGCCGGCGTATCAGCTGCGGACCCGCGATGCAGTCGTCGTCGATGAACACCAGATACTTCGCCCGGGAATGCGCGACGCCTCTGTTCCTGGCAGGCCCGGCACCGAGGGACTGTGCGTTGCGTACAAACCGGATTCCGAGCTCGTTCCGCAGCGCGGGCGGTATCAACGCTGCGACGTCGCATCCCGAGCCGTCATCGACCACCACGACGCCGAAGTCGGAGAAGCTCTGTCTAGCAAGCGCTTCGAGTGTGACGAGCAGTTGCCCGGGCCGGTCGCGTGTAGGTATCACGACGTCGATGTCATGAAGATGTTGTTGTGTGGTCACCGGGTAACCTCCATCGTCGTACTCAACAGATCAGGGGAATCGGCAAGCGCGATTCGCGTGTCGTCTGCGGCTGTCCCCGAATAGGAGATGGCCACCAGCAGGCCGATCACTGCGGTGATGCCGAGTGCGTTGAAGACACCGAACAAGAGCGAAGTCACCACCAGGGCGAGCAGACCGCCACGGGACCCTATTTGGATCGCCCTCCACGGATCACTCTGTTCCCCCCTGGCCCGGCGGATAACTGCAGCCAGCAGAATCACCGCGATCAGAATCGCCCCGGGGAGTCCGATCTTCCAAGCCAGCCAGTGGTAGCCCAGATCAGCGAATGACGTTGTGTTGACAGCGAAGTCGCGATCGCCCCAGGTGACGGTGGCTCCGAATCCGGAGCCGAAGAGCGGGCGGGCGAGGATCTGCTCCTGCACGACGTCGGCTTCGATCATCCGATGGCTGTAGGAATTGTCGCTGTGGACGTCGTTGAGCAGGGTGATCTTCTCGAGCGCGGTGCGTGCCTGTTCCGCGGCCAGCACGGTGCCGACGAACAGGGACACCCCGATCGCAGGAATCCATCTCTTCGCGTTACGGCGGGCCTGCACACCGGCGTTGGCGACCACGAAGCCGCATGCGAGGGCGGTCGAGACGATGAGTGTTCGCTCGAATGTCAGGAACACGCAGATGGTGTTCAGCGCCAGCACTGTCACCAGCAATGCCCGGTGCGCGGAAGTCTTCGGGACGCCGGCGATCAATGCCGACCAGGCCAGCGCAACCACGACTGGGTAGGCGTACATCCCGCCCTGCAGCTGCCCGGACGACAGTCCACCGCGCACGCCGACATCCCCGGCAGTGCTGTATCCGACGTCGAAAAACCATTGCGAGAATCCCCAGATCCCAAGGGCCAGTCCGATAACGACCAACCAGCGGGTGATGACCCGTCGCGATTCGGGTTCGCGCAACAACGGCCAGGCCAACAGAAACGTACATGCCCCGAACAGCGCTCGACGGCCCTCGTTGCCGGCCGCGCTAAGGCCCGCACCCTGTGCGACGCCCCAAACCGTCGCGGCCGCGAGTATCGCCGCGACGGTGGTGCCCAGAACCATCGGTAGATCGAAGGCTGTCCGACGCCGCACTACCGACCAGCCGGTCCGTAGCAGCGCGAGCAGCAGCAACGCGTCGACGAACAGCACTCCCCGGTGTCCGTGACCGCCGAGGATCTGGAAGTAGCTCTGCACGTCCCAGGGGACCAACACCGTGATCGCCAGGATCGCCACCAAGGCCCCGGTCGGCATCAACATGCCGAGGGGTAACAGCACGAGAACGGCGACAGCATCCCAGGGCGATGCCGGCAGTGTGAGCCCGAACACCATCGCGGCCAAACCCGCGCCGATCACAACGCCAGGAGATTTCGCTGCCATGGATAGCAGCCCAACGTCGCTGTGAACTGCGTGAGTCATGATGACCGCATTCCGGCCACTGCCCGAACCAGAAGGGGCGCAGCTGCGATGAGGCCGGCCATCGCGGCCCAGCAGGCCGCTGGTCCGGTGGACGTCCCCAACCCGATGAGTCCGAGCAGCACTGCAGAACTGACCACCACTTGCAGGGTCAGTACCGCGACGGCAGGCCGGATGCCGCGCAAGAGCGCGCGGCCAGTGGTGTCCATACGGCGAGCCCCGGCAGTGAAATAGATTGCGGCATAGGGAACAAAGACCAGCAACTGCGCCCATGCCGCTCCTCGAATGCCGCCGATCGGCACCAGAACGAACAGCGCTGCGGCAGTGGCAAGTGACTGCGCGAGCATGACGCGGGTGCGGAACGGCATGAAGCCCTTGCCGGTGAGTGGCTCCGCGATGCAGTTCACGATTGCGTTGCCGACACCCACCACGAGAAGCACCTGGAACACCGGCACCACCGGCTCCCATTTCGCGCCCAGTACCGCGGGCAGCACCACGGGGGCGAGCAGTATTCCGAGCGGAAGGATCGGCAGCATCAGCAACGACATCAGCCGGGCTGACTGCTCGGTGCGCTCGGCGAAGGATTCCGGATCGGAGGCCGACGCGGCGAACAGCACTTGACCGGCCTGGGCGGAGAACTGCGTCCATGGCGCCATCGCGATGGTGGCCGCGATCGAGTACAGGCCGACGACGGCGGCACTGCTGAATAGCCCGACGACGAGCTTGTCGAGACTGCACGTGACGGCGTAGATCACCGGGAAGGAGAAGAACCACCACTCGGCCCCGACACCGGTCCGCGCCGGTGCCGGCTCAGCGGTGATGGGCGCGTGTGACCGAAGCGCCGGCAGGCAGAGCGCGGCTGAGAGCGCTCCGACCAATCCGAACAACACGAGTTGCCGAGCGACCAGTGCCCATACCCCCGCGCCGCCCAACGCCATCACGACCGCGATCAGTGCCGATGTGACGTTAGCGACTCCGTTGATCCCGGCAATGCGGCGGAACTGCATCGAACGCTGGAGTAGCGCGGTGGGTACGACCGCGATCCCATGCAGGGGCAGACACAGCGCGATCGTGGCGACCGCGCCCGGAAGACCGCCGGCGGCGAAATGCCGAACCACGAGTCCCGAGGCGGCGGCCATAGCCGCGGCCAGAACCAGACCCATCGCCATACACCGCCGGAAACTGCGGGCGAGTGAGGTCCGATCGAGCCGGCGTTCGACGATGACAGAGCCCCAGGTGCCCCGGTCCACGAACAGCACACCGATACTGACGAGGGCGCTGGCGACCGCAACTGTGCCGAAGTTGGCCGGGCTGAGCCAGCGCGCGAGCAGAACAAGCGAGCCGTAGGCGAAGGCCTGAGCGACCAGGTTGCTGCCGGTCATCCAGCCGGCCGATGCCAAAAGGCTGCGGCCGCTGTGCAGTACCGGTGCTGCCTCAACGTTGGTTGACATCAACGTGCTTCCGCTCGATGAGAGGCCGACCTTCGGCGGATCGCATCACTCCGGGAGAAGAGCCGTATGCGACCATCGAGGGCCGATTCCTGCCGGCCCTCAGGTACTCCAGGACTGCGGCGGCCAACCCGCCGACGAATAGCCCACCGAGTACGGCCAGGACCACGGTGACCGGTATCGACATCTGCGCCTTGCGCAGCGCCGGCCCGGTTGCGCTGATACGCAGCGTCGGATCCGCTCGGGTGTCACGCACGACCGCCAGCGTCCGAAGCCGGCTGGCTTGCTCAACTGCCGCCGGGTTGGCTCCCCCCTGGTCGCCGGCCCCGGTCAGAGCGTCGCCCGCGATCGCGGCGATCCTCGTATCGACCTGGGCGGAGATGGTTTGCCAGCGGTCCGCAATCGCCGCGTTGGTGTAGCCGGATGCCAGTCGTGTCGCGGCGTCGGGATTCGAAGCCTGGGCGGTGATTTCGATGACGTTCGTCTGGCCCTCGGGAATGATGACCACCGCCGAGGAAACGGATTCGGCGGTCCAGTCGCCGCCGAGTTCGCGGGCTGCGACCTCAGCGAAGTGTTCCGACTTCAGTTGCGACGCCAGCGTGGGAGCGGTGCGGGTGGCATCACCGGAGTCGCGAACGAGGTCGGTGCCCAGGAACGTCTCGTCCCATTGTGGAAGCGGGACGACCATCAGCTTCGTCGTTGCGGTGTATGACGGCGCGGTGTGCGCATGGGCCCAGACCGCTGAGAGCAGGGCGACACCCATCGCGGCCAGCAACAGCGGCCACCATCGCACGATGTCGCGCCACCGGATTGACCGGACGCGTTTGCCGCCGGTCACGCCGGCTCTTCCCACAGTACTGTGCAGACCCGGTCGATCTGCGCGTCGCTGATGGTCGGTGACATCGGCAGAGACAGAATCTCCATCGCCGCCTGCTCGACGACCGGCAGGCTCCCGGAGAACTCCGCATAGGCCGGCTGGCGGTGACAAGGGATGGGATAGTGAATGCCCCAACCGATCCCGTTGCGACTCAGTTCACTTGTCACCCTGTCGCGGTGTTTGGCGCGGATGACGGCGAGGTGGAAGACGCTCTCGTCATCCGGCTGCGTTACCAGCGGCGGCAACCAGGGTGGGAGTTCACGCACGTAGCGCGCCATTGCCAGCCGACGAGCCTGGTTCGCCTGGTCCAGGCGGGCAAGTTTGACGCTCAGCATTGCGGCCTGCAGGGTGTCGAGCCGACTGTTTCGTCCCCGCTGATCGTGCCGATACCGGTCGTCGGCCGCCCTACCGTGATTGGCCTGCTGCCGAATTCGGTCGGCAAGTTCGCCATCCTGGGTCACCACTGCACCGCCGTCACCCAGTGCCCCGAGGTTCTTGCCCGGATAGAAACTGAAGGCGGCGGCGACACCGACGCTGCCGGCACGCCGTCCGTGTAACCGGGCGCCATGCGCCTGGGATGCGTCCTCGATGAACGCCAGGCCATGCCGATTCGTCAACCGGAGCAGGGCGTTGAAGTCGGCCATCTGACCGAACAGGTGCACTCCGATTACCGCTGCGGTCGCCGGCCCGATAGCCGCAGCCACCGATTCGGCGTCGATCTGCAATGTGGTCGGCAGCACATCGACGAACACCGGACGCGCTCCCACTGTGCAGACCGCCTCCACCGTGGCGACGAACGTGTTGGCGGGGACGATCACGTCATCGCCGTAGCCGATGCCCAGGGCCGCGAGGATCAGTTCCAACGCATCCGTGCCGTTGGCTACCCCGACGCAATGGGCGGCCTCGCAATAGCGGGCGAAGTCGTTCTCGAAACGCTCGACCTCGGGGCCGCCCACGAAATGACCATGTTCCAGAACGGTTTTCCAGGCGCTATCCAGATCGCCAGTCAGCACACTGTTGATCGCGGCCATATCCAGAAACGGCACCTTCTCCACTAAGGTCGTCACGAAGCGAACTCCTCGGTGGCCGCCATCACGGCAACCCCCGGGTGGATCCGGGATGCGATGTGGGCATGGGAACCAGACGACTGGGCCTCATCTGTTGCCTCGAGCACTCGGACGATCTCCAACCCCCGCCGACCGTCGGTGTCCGGTACACGGCCGGTCCGGACGCAGTCAACAAAATGTGAGTCCTGAACCATGAGCGGCTCGGCGAAGTCGACGTACGGAGACGTGATGTCCCCCGTCCGATAGGTCACCGGCATCTCGAACGGAGCCGGCTCTGCATCGAATTGTGTCGGCGTGACGCCCGACTCGTAGACCCGGATGCGTTCCTCGGCGGCAAGATCGTCGTAGACGGCCATCTGGCGCTCACCGATCACGGTGACCCGCCGGACCTTATTGGGATCGAGCCAACTGACGTGGATGAAAGCCGGAACCGACGAGCGCCGAAATTCAAGTCGCAGGTAAGCCACATCGGCGTGGAGGTGGCCGACATTGCGCTGCGCCCAAACGGCCCCGACATCTGGATACTCGTCCAGCAGATACGACACGATCGAGATGTCGTGCGGGGCCAGATCCCAGATCACATTGCAGTCGTTCTGATACCGCCCGAGACTCAAGCGGGATGTGTGGATGTAGAGAATTCGACCGAAGGCAGCCGACTCGATGATCTGTTTGAGCTTCCATACCGCCGCGTTGTACTCGAAGGTGTGACCGACCATCAGCTGGACGCCCGACGCATGGGCGGCATCGACGAGCGACTCGGCCTCGACAACCGACATGGCCAAGGGCTTCTCGACCAGGGTGTGCAGCCCCGCCCGCAGGGACTGCAGCGCTACCAGGGTGTGGCTGCATGGCGGCGTGGCAACCACAACGGCATCGAGATCGCCGGCGACCTCTTCCAACGCTGACGCCAGTCGCGCCCCCGGGAAGCTAGAACCGGCTTCCCGAAGTCGATTCGGTCGATTCTCGATGACCGTGACTTCAACGTTCGGCAGGCCGGCCAGGACACGAACATGCTTTGAACCCCAATAGCCGTAGCCGACAACACCGACCCTCGTGATCTTGCTCCCGACATCGACCGGCTTGACGCGGTCTCTCAACTCCGACTGTGTCATCGGAACGACTCCTTAGCGATTTCTTGGTCAACGTGTCCCCGTTGGGAAACGTTGGTGCGCTGCATTTTCCACCTCCGCTTCGCGGGCGGTCAAGAGCGAGTCATTGACGACTGCACGTTGCGACGCAAGCATCCTGCTTCGCAAAATGTCCGAGTCTGACAACAGCAACGAGCACGCCGGCTCGCCGTTACACACTTTCCGGACGAAGGCCAGCAGTTGGTCCAGTGATTCCGAACGCAGGTGATAACCGCCGACTCCCGCCTCGACGCACAGGACCACGGTCTCCTCATCATCCTCGGACAGTCCGAAGGCCACGACCTTCGACGGACTGAAGAGTTGGGTACTGCAGAGCAGCAAAGACTCCGCGCCATGGGTCGTCATGTTGACCATGATGACTTCCGGATCATTTTCAAGAAATTCCTCGCACAGCGACCGCATGTCCCATGCCCGGCTGACTTCCGTGGCGTTGCGGGAGAGGAATTCGGTCACCGAGTCCCGGCGTAGTCTGCAGTCGTCGACGAGCAGCAGTCGGATAGAAGCGTCATCGCTCGCTCTATCGACTACGGCGATGCCGCCCTGAAAAGCGCTTCGTGTTTGCACGGTCCCTCACGTTCCCTCCCAGAATTCGATGGACCCCGTCGTGCAGGTCCAATCTCGTCAAAATTCCAGGCGGGAAGAGGTTTATCCCAAGGGCCCGCCCGACTTGTTAAAAACCAGTGAGCAGGTGTCTAGGCCCTTTGGTAACCCCGCTTAAAACCGTAGGTCTAGTTCAGAACATCGTCAACCGCGGAGTTGGCTCGCAATTCTGTCGGCGACGCCTGAAAGATAACCCCGTGTCGACGTCTGAATTTTGACCCCCTGCGACTGATCCTCGGCTTACCGAGCCGAGGGAGATGAAGGGTGTTATCCGTGGAGGATTGGGCTGAGATCCGCAGGCTGCATCGAGCGGAGGGGTTACCGATCAAGGCGATCGTTCGGGTGTTGGGTATTTCGAGGAACACGGTGCGGGCGGCGATCGCCTCGGACGGGCCGCCGAAGTACGAACGCACCCCGGCGGGGTCGATCGTCGATGAGGTCGAGCCTCGCATTCGTGAACTGCTGCAAAGCTATCCGCGGATGCCGGCGACGGTGATCGCCGAGCGGATCGGTTGGGAGCGCGGGTTGACGGTGTTGAAGGAACGGGTCGCCGAGCTGCGTCCGGTGTATCTGCCGCCGGATCCGGCGGGTCGGACGAGCTACGTGGCCGGGGAGATCGCTCAGTGCGATCTGTGGTTTCCGCCGATCGAGCTGCCGGTCGGGTTTGGGCAGGTACGTCGCCCGGCGTTGCTGCCGGTGTTGACGATGATCACCGGATACTCCCGTTGGTTCTCGGCGCTGCTGTTGCCGACTCGGTCGGCGGCGGATTTGTTCGCCGGGTGGTGGCAGCTGATCGAGGCGTTGGCCGCGGTGCCGCGGGTGTTGGTCTGGGATGGTGAAGGCGCGATCGGTCGGTGGCGGGCCGGGAAGGTCGAGCTCACCGAACAGTGCCAAGCCTTCCGGGGCACTTTGGGCGCGAAGGTGGTGGTCTGCAAACCCGCCGACCCCGAAGCCAAGGGTCTCATCGAACGCTGTCACGATCATCTGGAGCGATCGTTTTTGCCGGGACGCTCGTTCACTTCACCGACGGACTTCAACGCTCAACTGCAGCAGTGGATCTCGGTGGTCAACACCCGGCGACGCCGGGCGTTGGGATGTGCCCCGACCGAACGGATCACCGCTGACCGCCAGGCGATGCTGGCTCTGCCGCCGGTCCCGCCGGCGACGGGGTGGCGATCGGCGACGCGGTTGGCTCGCGATCACTATGTCCGCCTCGATGGCAACGACTACTCGGTGCACCCCGCGGTGATCGGGCGCCGTATCGAGGTGATCGCCGACCTGGCCCGGGTGCGGGCGGTCTGCGACGGCCGGGTCGTCGCCGATCACGAACGGATCTGGGCGTGGCATCAGACGATCTCTGATCCCGCGCACATCGCGGCGGCCAGGTCGTTGCGCCGCGAACGGGTCGCGGTGCTGCACCCGGTGGCCGAACTCGCCGTCGAGCAGAGGACCTTGAGTGACTACGACACCGCACTCGGGATCGACGGCCTCGATGGTGGGGTGGCGTGATGGCCACCCGTGCTGCGGCGGCAGCCAAGCCTGCCCGCGACCTCACCGCCGAGGTGGCCTACCTGACTCGGGCGCTCAAGGCACCGACTCTGCGCGAGTCGGTGGACCGCCTCGCCGAGCGGGCCCGGGCCGAATCCTGGAGCCACGAGGAGTTCCTGGTGGCGTGTCTGCAACGCGAGGTTTCCGCACGCGAGTCACACGGCGGCGAGGGCCGAATCCGGGCGGCACGGTTTCCGGCCCGAAAGTCGTTGGAGGAATTCGACTTCGACCACGCCCGCGGACTCAAACGTGACCTCATCGCCCACCTGGGCACCCTGGACTTCGTGGTCGCCAAGGACAACGTGGTCTTCCTGGGCCCACCCGGCACCGGCAAGACCCACCTCGCGATCGGATTGGCGATCCGGGCCTGCCAGGCCGGGCACCGGGTCTTGTTCGCCACCGCCGCGGACTGGGTCACCGTGCTGGCCCAGGCTCATCACGCCGGCAAGCTCCAGGCCGAACTTGTTCGCCTGGGCCGCTACCCGCTGCTGGTCATCGACGAGGTCGGCTATATCCCGTTCGAACCCGAAGCCGCCAACCTGTTCTTCCAGCTGGTGTCCTCACGCTACGAGCGAGCCAGCTTGATTGTGACCTCCAACAAGCAGTTCGGCAAAGCGCACTTGTTCGCCCGAACGTGTGCGAGGTTCAGCTGAAACAGAACAGGTTCGCGGTGTTTATTGCTCGGCAAGCCGGTCAGGAAGTCGGCCGTCGTCGAGGTGATCAGCGAGGTAGATCATCGCGCCCTCGGGTCTCATCCCGAAGGCTGCCGCTACGAGCTTCGGGTCCAGTGTGTTTACGAGGTCGGCGAGCCTGGTCGTGCGCAGCATCTTCGGTGGCAGGCCACACGGATCGAGCAGATGACTCATGTAGGCCTCCGAGGCCGGTCGTCGGTCTGCCTTGGTGCCGCGGGTGACGATCACGTGCGGGTTGGCGCTGCGCAGGGTGTCGCGGTGGGCGAGGCAACGTTGCAGAGCCGACCAGCTCACCGGATCGAGTGGCACGGGGTGTGGTCGCCTGCCGAGTCGAACTGATCGATCGCTGGTATCGACGCCGTCGGTCCGTAGCAGCCTTACCTCGCTGCTGGAGGCGCCATGCAAGATGGCGAGAAGCCCGAACATGGCCTCGTGGGGGTGCGCGCCGGGGTCGGTACTCCATCGATCGAACAGGGCCCGCTGTTCAGTGATCGTCAGTGTGCGGCCACGAAATCCTCGATACCGTTTGGCCATCACACCCCGTGTCGGGTCAACGAGGACCATCCGGCGGCCGCGCGTGAATCGAAAGAATTGGCCTAGCACGGTCAGGCGTCGTGCCCGGTTGTTCGGTTGAGCGGCCAGGAAAGCTTCGATGTCGCTCACATCGACCAGCGCCCAATCCTGTTTGCCGCGTTGTGAATCGAGGAAGCAGGCCAGGTCACGCACGACCGCCAATGCGGTCTCGATGGTTCGATCGGCGCGTGGGCGGGTGCCGGCTCGGCGGGCGCGTTCGCGGGAGTTGACCATGGAGCCGGCGAACTCTGAGATCCCAAGGCGCATCCCGGGCGGTGTGGCATCGATGCGGCTCTGCCGACGCCCGGCGGCGAGTCGGTCGGACTGGTCGGTGACGATCGCTAGTCCGCGTTCGGTGAAGAAGGCTTCCAGCGCTCGTGCCAGCGATCCCATCGAGCGGCCCGGGCGGCGGGACCGCTCAAGGACTTGCTGCGGATGGTTGGAGTGCGGGTCCTGCAGCAGCCGCGCCAGTGCGGTGATCAGCGCACATGCACGGGCCGGGCACTGGCAAGCAGCCAGATGGGCCACGAAATCATCGAGCCAGTCGGGAGGTTCGGCAAGCCTGGCGGCCAGGGTCTCACCACGCACGAAAGGCCGGTCGGGATGGCTCTGCCAGCAGCGCCCGCACAGGCCGCGCCCAACGTGGCGGCGTAACTCGCCGCAGTTCACGCAGACCCGGGGCGGATCCTTCGGTGGGCCCGGGCGCGAACACCCTCCGCACCACCCGGTGGACCCCCGCAGATAGCCGGGCTTGCCGCAGCGCGGGCACATCGACCTCGCCGCTGCCAGCTCGGTCCGCTTCTGGCACGGCCGACATACGACCTCGCCGCGGAACCTGACTTTCCCGCCGCAATCACGACATCGCCGCGAGCACAGCACGCATCGCCCAGTTTCGGCAACCAGCACGCGGTCCGATCCGCAGCCCGGGCATCGCGCCTTGGCCGACTGCTCGCGCCGTAGGCGCATGCACCGGCAGCAGTGCTCACGGTCGCGAAACCCGACCGGGGCGCCGCATTCCACGCAGTCGCGCTGTCGTTTCCCCATGATCCGTTGGCCGTTCCGATTCCCCGGTCACATCGGCGGCATCGAACGCCCCCGAGCGTTGACCGCCTGTGGCGCCGTTGCAGTCGGTCGTGGCGGGGACGCAGACGCCTCGACGGGGGTGGTGTCGATCTCGAAAAGGTCGTTCGGGGTGCACTGCAGGGCGGTGCACAACGCGATCAGCGTCGACAGCTTGATCTGACTGGGCTCCTTGGTCAACAGCGCCGACACCGATGCCGCCGATATCGGCATGCCTGCCTTCTCCTCGAGCAGGCGCCGCAACTCCGTCCCGGTCCACACTTCACGCTGCGCCGCGGTCATACGCAGCCGCCACCGTATCTTCATGCCGTTCCGTCCTCTCCGCTCAACTCTGCCAACGTCGAGGCCACCGCCCGCCGGTAAGCGTCCTCGATGAACGTCGCCGACGGTCGCACGTACCGCATCGTAGAGCTCACCGTCCAATGCCCTAGAAGCTGTTGAATCGCAACCAGATCCACTCCGCGCTCGTAATTGTGGGTAGCACACGCCCGGCGCAACGCGTGCGGACTGAACCGCTCCGCGGCTGGCCGACCCTCCAACTCCATCAGATACCGCAGCCGGTTGCGCAGCGTCCCACGATGCAACGCCCCGCCCGACTCGTCGGCAAAGAGCACCGGCGAATCCGGGAACTTCGGGCGCACATCGGCCAGGAACCACTGCAACAACACGTCCAAGCCGTCGAGCATCGGCACCCACCGCGGCCGCGGTCCGGACATGTGGGCCCCCTTGCCGAAGCGCACATGCAACTTGCCGAACGGGCCACGGCCGAAGTGCACATCGGAAATCTCCAGCAGCGCAGCCTCTTCCGAGCGCAGCCCGGCGTGATACAGCGTCCGGAACATCGCGTAATCCCGGGCCGCCGGCCCGTACTTACGGGCCCCCGCGATGCGGGTCTTCAGGAAATCGAAGAACGCATCCACCCGCTCCGGCATCGGCGGCGGCGCAACCGCCGGCGAGTCGTCACCCACATGGCGTGAAGCATTGAACTCATCGACCGGACACACCAGCCGCACCCCGAACCCGGCTTCTATCTCAGCAGCCTTGCGGACCTGCAGGAATCGATGAAACCCCTTGAATATCTGCACATACTCCCGCCGCGTCGAGGCAGAGCGGCCTGCCACCGCCAAGTCGCCGACCACCCGATCGACGTCCTCACTGGTCACCTCCCACGCGGGACGCCCCAGGGCCGCCAACGCCCGCTCCAACAGCCCGATGTCGTTGTCGATCGTCACCGGACTGAACCCACGAGCACGCCACGACGCCACAAACGCATCCACGCATTCCCGTTGAAACACAACGGGATCGGCGACCACGGACTCGACCGCGACAACGCCACCGGGAATCAGTCGCAGACTCTCCACCACCGGCACACCTTCTTCCCAACTAAATTGTTAAGGCAGTGCCTAACTTTACGCCTTTTCGCCTTGAAGATCGATACGACTCGCAGGGTGCTGGAAAGCCCAGCTTGCAGGCAGTTTCCAATCCAACGAACATGTGCCAGCTCCAATTCGCTGGGGTGAAGTGTTCGGAGACGACGTCGCCGCCGCCGCCATGATCGACCGCCTCGTCCACCACGCCGAAGTCATCGGACTCAAAGGAGACAGCTACCGACTCAAAAACCGAGACCTCGGCCGCGTCCCGGCAGCGGCCACGACAACCGAAGACTGACCGACAACCAACCAGCAGGGGGTCAACTTTCAACCGTCGAAAAGGGGTGAGATTTCAGCCGTCGTTGACAGCAATTCGACCTCCAACCATCCGATTATGCTATTTCGGGAGGTCAGAACCCGTGATTAAATCCGAGGTCCAGATCTAAAAGATAGACCGTCTGAGTAGTCCGGCCTATCCCCAGGATCAGGCCCGAGGTCGCCTCTGCACGCGCTGGCAAAGTTTTATCAGCGCCGCTCGGAGAATCATCTGGCATTTCCCTTTCGGCGATGCCGGTACGCGGAATCCACCGCCGCCCGACGGGGCGACCGGCCGAGGGAGCGGCTCTGCATTGGGCAACCGTATGTTGCAGGCAACTCCCGATCGAACCCATGGTCAGTCCTTGTCATCGGTGCGATTGCCTTGGTCGCCCTCGCGGTCTACAACTACTACGAGCGCGGACCCGGCGAACCGATGACGGCCCGCCCGACGGTCCAGAAGAGTCTCTGGATACGGTTCGACCGGGCAGCGGGGGTCATCTCAGCGGGTCCTGAGTGGCGCTAATCGACGGGTGAGTTACTGCGCCGAAACAGCACCAGCACAGCGACGATCGCCGCCAGTGGGATGACGGCCATGGTCAGATTCAGCACCCTCGCCATGTCGATCATGGTTGAGGTGGCCTCGGAGATCACCACCGCCGTGCGCTCGGGATCCACCACGGGAGTGACCGACTGCCCGGTGGTGGTGCTGGTGCGGAGAATGTCACCGACCTGCTCAATACTGATGCCGGCATCGGCCAGCTTCGCACCAGACTTGCAGAGGAACAGGATGATGCCGAATATCGAGAACAGCGCCGAACCGAACCCGTAGAAGGTTCCGCCCACCGACGCCTTCACCGCCGAGACCACACCACCGAGATTCGCCGGTGAACTGGACATCATCACCGTCGTCTGCGGTGTTTGCAGGATCGCCCCGCCCATAGTCGTCAGCGCGATCACCGCCCCGACAACCACGACCGGGGTGTCGATCCGAAACGACAGCCGGACCAGCAGGCTCACCGCCAGTACCGCAAGGCCCGCCACGACCACGGCGCAGTTGCCGAACCGCGCCGCGGCCCGGCCCGCCACCACGGCGGCCAGCGCAGACACCAGCGTGGCCGGAATGAGCAGCAATGCGAGTCCCCAGGTCGACAGATCGCGGATCACGACGAGGTAGAAGGTGACCATGGTCATCGAGCCGCCCTGCACCAGATTGTTGGCGGCACCCGCGGTCACCACGGCGTTGAAGCGCGGCGAACCGAAGATCCGAAGATCCAGTGCCGGATCGTCACAGCGCAGCTCCCACCACACGAACGCGGCCCCGGCCAGCACCCCCGCCAGGATCAGCGCCACCACCCCGAAGTCCACCCCGCTCTGCAGCCGGGAGATGCCATAGGTGATGGCGATGAGCGCGGCGGCCACCAGCAGCAGGCCTGGGATATCGATCTTTTTGTGCGAACTCTGCGTCTCCGGGACATACCGCAACGTGAGCACCACTACGAGGACTGCGAGGACGGGGGTGACGAAAAGGCCACTGCGCCAACCGATGTGATCGGCCAGCAGACTGCCCGCGGTCGGCGGCAGCACACCGAAGGCGTAGACCGCGGCCAGATACTGGGCGATCGCACGCGCGCGACGTTCCGGAGGAAAGACCGCGTTCATGATGGCCAGCGACAGACCGCTGAGGAACGCGAACGCCACTCCTATGCAAGCTCTGGCGATCATCAGCACGACGACATTGGGGGCGACAACGCCGAGGAGCCCGAACACGACGGCGCCCCAAGCGCCGGCGACGAACATCCGCTTCATGCCGTACTTGTCCCCCAGGACGCCCGCGCCGAGCACCGAGGCGGCCAGGGTCAGGGTCGCCAGTGACGACACGAAGATGGTGGTGCCGTTCGAGAAGTTCAGGCCGTCGCGGACGATGGAGATGTTGGCCGCCAGGATCCGCAGATCGCCCACGGCGACCGCACTGCCCAGGCCCATGGCGACGGTCGTCATGACGGCCGCGAGCCCGGTGACCTGCTGTTGCTCCCGCACCACGCGATGCTAGTCCGCCGCCCGCCGCCCCGGTAAGGTCCGGGCGGAGTCCGTCAGATGGAGATCAAGTATGGATCTCGGCCGAGTATTTGCCGCAGCCTGCACCGCGGTAACCCTGACGATCGCGATGCTGTGCTCCTCCCCCGCCGGCCATGCCGCGCCGCCCTGGCCCATTCCGGGGCCGATGGTCGTGGCGCATCGCGGCGGCACCGGCGACTTCCCGGAGAACACCGACCTGGCCATCACCAAGGCGGTTCAGGAGGGCGTCGACGGAATGTGGCTCACGGTGCAGGCCAGTAGCGACGCAGTGCCGGTATTGTATCGCCCCGCTGACTTGGCGACGCTCACCAACGGCAGCGGCCCGGTGAATTCCAAGTCGGCACAAGAACTTCAGCAACTCAACGCCGGCTGGAACTTCACCAGCCCGACCGCCGGTGGCTATCCCTACCGGGACCAGCCGACCCAGGTGCCGACGTTGCAGCAGGCCATCGCCGCCACCCCGCCGAACATGCCACTCTTCCTCGACCTCAAACAGACACCCGCTGAACCTCTGGTGTCGGCAGTCGCGCAGGTACTACAGGAGACCGGGGCGGCGGGTCGTTCGGTGCTGTACTCCACTGACGACGAAATCACCTCTGCGGCAATGCAGAAGGGGTTACAGGTCGCGGAGAGCCGCGACAGCACCCGGTTGCGACTTCTCAATATGGCGGTGAACGGGCACTGCGATCCGGCGCCCGATCCCGGAAAGTGGGCGGGATTCGAGATGCACCGGGATATGGCCGTCACCGAGGAACTCACTCTGGGAGTGGGCATCTCACGGGTGAGCGCCGATCTGTGGGACCCGCCCTCCGTCGAGTGCTTCACCGGATCGGGCATGAAGGTCATCGGCTTCGCGGTCAACACCCTTGATGACTACCAACTGGCCGGGAAGGTGGGGCTCGACGCCGTGCTCGTGGATTCGCCCCTGGCCGCGCAGCGGTGGCGAGCACACTGAAGAACACGCCATCGCTGAAGCCCTCCCACGCTAGCCCGGTCGTTTGCGTCTATCCCTGGCCTTCCGAAGGGCCGCATCCCACAACAACCGCATCGAGTGGGTGAGCTGATGTCCGGCAATGGTCTGCTTGGACAGCAGCACGGTGGCCTTGGCTCTGGTGGTCGCCGACGCCTTGGAGATATGGCCGGAGTCAAACGGCGGCTGCGGGTCGTACTCGATCGCGAGCTGGATGGCCTTGGCTATCGCATCGCCACCGAGTTGGCCGGCCAGCCACAGCCCAAGGTCGATGCCGGCCGAGACCCCGGCGGCGGTGACGATCCGGCCCGCACGGACGATTCGCTCGTCGCTCACGGGCGTCACACCGAATGTCCGCAGCATCGGCACGACCATCCAATGCGACGTCGCACGCATTCCGTTGAGGACACCGGCCGCGGCGAGGATCAGCGATCCCGAGCAGACCGACGTCGTCCAGCTTGCCGTCTCGTGCGCCCGGCGGACCCAGTCGAGCACCTTCCGGTCCTGCGCATGCTCGAACGTCGACATGCCACCCGGCACCAAAATGACGTCGGGCGAGGGTGTTTCGTCAAACGAGTGAGTGGCTCCGATGACGAGGACGCCGGAGTCGGCGGCGATCGGGCCGGGTTCGTGCCAGACG
>Ga0194063_10000402_pt1 | contig 32119 bp, 32 predicted proteins | sample SepL3720m_MetaG_FD_155459 | JGI IMG/M metagenome (GOLD analysis project Ga0194063, IMG submission 155459) | Anoxic zone freshwater microbial communities from boreal shield lake in IISD Experimental Lakes Area, Ontario, Canada - Sep2016-L373-20m | ecosystem: Environmental > Aquatic > Freshwater...
GCCAACTACTCGCAGCTCAGCAATGACGGCGTTGGCACCAAGTTCTCGGTCGGTAGCGGCGACAGCCCGAAAACCCCGGGTGGCGGCAGCACCGGTTACGAATTCGGCGTGCGCCACAGTTTCTGAGCTTACTCAGGTCGATACTGACCGATCGATCCGGCGGGTCGAGCGGCCCAGCAGCAAGACTCTTTTCGCTTGATGGAGAATGTCATGAAAGAACGTAAATTGTCGTTCGCAGCTTTGCGGCTTAACCGCAGGTTTGCGATGGCCTCCCTGGCAACTCTGGCAGCTTGTGCCATCAATCTGGCTACGCCAACCGGAGTTCTGGCCTCGTATATGCCCGAAGCCGTCGGAACCACAGGAATGGTCTCGGCAGCCCATTCCCTGGCAACCCAAGCCGGTATGGACGTGCTCAAGAAGGGGGGCAACGCCTTTGATGCCGCTGTGGCAGTAGCGTCGACCCTGGGCGTAGTGGAGCCATCGCGATCCTCCATCAGCGGCGTCGGTTTCATGACTCTCTACGACGCCAAGACCAAGGAAGTCATTTCCCTGCAAATGACAGGGGCAGCGCCCTACGCGGCAAAACCGTCGGCATTCAAGAACAAGCGCGACCAGGAAGTCGGCTATCTTTCCGGTGTCGTTCCGGGCAATTTCGGCGGCTGGGTTTACCTGCTGGAAAAATACGGAACACTGAGCCTTGCGGAGGTACTTCAGTCGGCCATTCACTATGCAGAAAAGGGCTACCCACTCGACTCCTACGGGTACGAGGTCCTGTCCAAGGTGAAGGCAACGATGGAAATCTTTCCGACTTCGGCCAAGGTTTTCCTGCCCAATGGCGCCATACCCAATGAGGGGGATCTGCTGATACAGAAGGATCTGGCGTCCACCATGAAACGCCTGGTCAGTGCCGAACAAAATGCCATCAAGTCCGGGAAGAATCGCAGTCAAGCCCTGATGGCCGCCTACGACTTCTTCTATACCGGTGATCTGTCCAAAGAGATCGTTGCCTTCTACAAGGAAAACGATGGTCTGTTTACTGCCAAGGACCTGGCCGACTACAAACCTGTCTGGGCCAAGCCGGTACATACCAAATACAAGGACTACGACGTCTACAGCAACAGCGCGCCATCCCGAGGTGGCATCCAGACGGTCATGATTCTCAACATTCTTGAGACTTTTGATCTCAAGAAGATGGGGCACAACAGCGCTGAATACCTTCACGTTCTGGCAGAAACAATCAAGCTGGTCAACGCCGATGTTTACAAGTACGTCGGTGATCCGAAGTTCGTGAAAATCCCGCTGGAGGGGATGCTGTCCAAAGAGTACGCCGCAGAGCGTCGCAAGCTCATTAACAAAGACAAGGCCCTTGCCTTTGGCATGCCCGGCAACCCGGGCGCTTCGCAGAAGTCCGCTTTGGCCTCACCTTTCGAGCAACCTGCTGTGAGCCGGGCTGGCGTGAGCCTTGCCAGCGCCAACGTGGCCTCCTACGTTGACGACACCAATACCACCCACATCGACATCTATGACAAGGATGGAAATGCTGTCGCGTGCACGCCCACGATTGGCACTTTCGGGACCAAGGTTGTGATCGGCAATACCGGGATGATTTTTCACAACGCAACGCGTTTCGGTTCATTTTCTCCGTACAAGGGCGATGCGAATTTCATCGATGGCGGAAAAACATCGCTGCTGAACAACTCACCGCTGATTGCCCTGAAAGGCGGCAAGCCCGTGATGGTCTGGGGTACGCCTGGCGGCGAGGGAATCGGGCAACTTCAGTTCCAGGTCTTCCTCAACGTTGTCGAGTTCGGCATGGGCATGCAGGACGCCATCGAAGCGGTGCGGATGCAACTCGTGGCGAAACCCGATTTCTACAAACCCGAGTTGGTAAGCCCTCGCTTCGAATCGCGACTGCCCAGTGAAACCCGCAAAGCCCTGGAAGCGAAAGGGCATCAGGTTCAGGTCATGAAAGAGGAGTTTGAACAGGATCTGGGCGGCATGCAGGGCATTGTGATCAATCAGCAAACCGGCGTGCTAAAGGGCGGGGCCGATCCTCGCCGAGGCGGCTCGTCCCTGGGTTATTGAACTGGTGCTTGCGCCTGATTTGTTGCATGATGCAAATTCCTTTTTTTGGAGATGGAATCACATGAAAGTGGGATCTACCCGTTTGTCAGGACTGTTCTCACGAATGGTCCTGCTCTCCTTGGCCTGCGTCGCTGCCACCGTCTGGGCGGCACCAACAGGTTTCAAAGCCGAGTTGCCTTTTGCGATTTCGTCGTGCGGCCAGAGTCTGGATGCCGAGACCGTGAGCCTGCTGGCCAAGCGCAACAAGTTGGAGCACACCTTCAACAATGTGCTCAAGGCCAGCGAGCTTAAGGGCATCAAGACACTGGTGATTGCCATGGGCGGCAGCGCCAAAGGACTGGGCGAAGCCGGTATCGACGAAAAAGGCGAGATTGCACGAGTGGCAGCACTGCTGGATGCGGCAAAGAAGAGCAACATCAAGGTGGTCGCAGTTCATGTCGGGGGCGATTCAAGAAAGGGCGCACTCTCAGACAAGTTCATCGATCCTGTGGTCGCAAAGGCTGACTACTTGATCGTGACCGAGGACAGCGACAAAAGCGGATCATTTTCCAAGTCTGCCCAAGCCAGAAAGATCCCGATCGCGGTCGTGAAGAAGGCGACTGACGTCGGCACCGCCTTGAAAGACGCTTTCACGAAGTGATGGCCTGACGCTTTGTACGGGTTGATGTGTCCCCTGGTCTGAGAGGCGTTTTTGTCGTATCTGCCCCTGTGCTTCATCGCCATCGTTGGCTATCTGCTGCTTGAACGGATCCGACACCAGCAGCGCCTGAGGCGGATCCGGATTCGCATCCATGTCAACGGAACCCGGGGCAAGTCGTCGGTCACCCGATTGATCGCAGCGGCATTGCGCCGCTGTGGGATCCGCACGCTGGCCAAGACCACGGGCGTTGACCCCCAATTGGTGCTGCCCGACGGCAGCAGCGAATCCATTCGTCGCTGGGCTCCAGCCAACATACTTGAACAGTTGCAGGTGATCCGGCGCGCAGACAAACTGAAAGTCGATGCCGTCGTGATTGAATGCATGGCGCTCGATCCCGTGCTGCAGTTTGTTTCCGAAACGCAACTGATCCAGTCCACCATCAGCGTCATCACCAATGTCCGCCCCGACCACTTCGAGGTGATGGGTGAAAACCTGGATCAGATTGCCAGCGCCCTAGCCCAGACGATTCCGGTACACGGCACCCTGATCACGACCGATGCGGCCTACTTTCCCTTCTTTGCTTCGTTGGCTCGCACCGTGCAGACCGATCCGGTTCTGGCCGACGCAGCAACCATCTGCATCCCGCACGCAGCGCAAGACCATCTGGTGTTCAAGGAAAACCTGGCGCTTGCCAGGCAGGTTTGTACGCAGTTGGGACTAGACCCTGACCTGGTGGATTGCGTTCTGGCTGACGAGTGTTCCCAAGCGGAGAGCAGCGTCGTGATGAGGCGGTCTACCGATTCAGGAAAGGTCTGCTTCATCGATGCTTTTTCGGCCAATGACATCGAATCAACCCGGATCATTCAGGACTGGGCGTCCGCCCGGACACACTGCCCCAAGCCTTGGGTCGCGCTCTACAACAACCGGGATGACCGTCCGCTGCGGATGCGTTCATTTGCGGGGTTTCTGGGTCAGGCCTCGTGTTACGACTACGTAAGCGTCGTTGGCGACAGTCTTGGTCTGACCACCCGATACTTCAGCGAATCCTTACCGCGCAACAGTGTGTTGCCACTGCGCGACTGCACACCAGAGCTCATCATTGCGGAATTGTTCAAGCACTTGTCTTGCCCTGAATTCACCCTCATTGGCATGGGAAATGAAAAAGGCGTCGGGCAACGGGTGTCCCGCTTCTTTCGGGGAAGTGTGAGCGCATGAATCTGGTTGAGTCGATCACCATCGGCCTGATTTTCGGGTTCGTTTTCTACGAGTGGATCGGCTTGTCAGCGGGGGGGTTTGTCGTCCCTGGATACATTGCGCTGCAACTCACCAACCTCCCGGTATTGGTCGGTACATTGACCATCAGTCTGCTGACCTTTGCCTCGGTAAAGCTCGTTTCGCGCCACACCATTCTGTTTGGCCGGCGGCGCTTCATATTGATGGTCCTGATCGGTTTTAGCTGGCAGTGGGTTTTCAAACTGCTGCTTGTCCAGCCCTTCAATCTGACACCCGAAACCGACAGCCTGGGCTTCATTGTTCCTGGACTGATCGCCAATGAAATGGACCGCCAGCGGATTTTGCCCACCTTGCTGGCCTTGCTGATCATCTCGGTGCTGGTCAGACTGGCCCTGATCGGATTGGGCCAGCTTCGATGAGAACGTCACCCATGAAACGACTCCTCTTGTTGCTGGTGCTGATGTATGCATGCTTCGTTGCCCTGGCAGATTCGAGCCATGCCGAGTTCAAGATCGGCCCAGGAAGTTTTACCTTTACCGATCAGAAGGGTGATCCGGAAAAGCCGATCAGTGTCTGGTATTTCAAGCCGCCCCAATACAGCGGCTCAAGTCCTGTCCTGTTTGTCATGCATGGAATGCAGAGAAACGCCCAGGAGTACCGTGATCAGTGGATCAGTTACGCCCGACAGTATGGTGTCCTGCTGGTGGTGCCGGAGTTTTCCGAAAAGGCCTATCCTGACGAAGGCTATGCGCAGGGAAACATGTTCGATTCCCGTGCGCGATCGATTCCAGAAAACCGATCCGGCTTCGCCCTGGTCGAACACCTTTTTGACTACGTGCGCGCGCAAAACAACAATCACAGCAGTGACTATTACCTCTACGGGCACTCCGCCGGCGGCCAGTTCGTCCACCGCATGCTGCTGTTCAGACCGGAAGCTCGCATCAGGCGTGCTGTTGCTGCCAACCCGGGCTTTTACACACTGCCGCGTTTCGTCGAGACCTTCCCCTACGGACTGGAACAAACCGGGCTGGCGAGTGAAATGCTCCAGCGCGCTTTCGGCAAGGAGTTGACCCTTCTCCTGGGAGAAAGGGACACGCTGGAAAACCAGAAAAATCTGAACAAATCTGTCGGTGCGATGAAGCAGGGTAGCCAGCGGTTTTCCCGCGGCATGAACTTCTTCAGGGTCGCTCAGGAGGAGTCGGCCCGAAGAGGGCTTTCGCTCGAGTGGAAATTGCAGACTGTGCCCGCTGCGGGGCATTCGAACAGTCAGATGGCTGCAGCAGCCGCTCAGGCACTTTTTGAAAACAACAGGAAGTAGCGGATCTGCGCTCGGCCTGTCTCGGAACCATTGAAGTTATGAGGAGTGATTGTTGATGTCTCAAACCATGCAGGCAAGCCTGCTTTTTGTGGAGATGGCGGTCGTCTTTGCGGCAGCCCAGCAGTTTTTCAAATTGACCACTGTCCTGTCCCTGCTACTGGCTGCCATCGTCGGCTCTCTGTCGTCAGGCTTTGACGTTCCCACCTCGCTACACCACATCATCGAGGGTTCCTTCACATTTTTCTACATCGCGCTGATCATCATCACTGGCACACTGTTCGTGGAAGTGCAGAAAGAGTCCGGCGCCTTTGACGCGATGGTGCGAAGCCTGATCGTGCGGTTTTATCGTTACCCCAGGGTACTGCTGGTTCTCCTCATGTTTCTCATCATCTTGCCGGGCGCGCTCACCGGTCCCGGGGCGGCCGGTGTCATTGCCCTTGGCGGAATCGTTTCGCCAGTGTTGCTGAGCATGGGCATACCCTTGTCCCGGATCGTGGCGTTTCTGGCCATTGGCGGTGTGTTGGGCGATTTCGCCCCACCCATCAATATCCCGGCCATGATCATTTCCTCCGGAATCAACATGCCTTACGTCGGATTTTTCATCCCTCTGCTGGCGCTGACCGTGCTGCTGGCCGTCGCTGCGTCCCTCTATGTCGGTGCAAAGCACGTCAAGGCGCATCTCGATCTGGATGAAATGCTCAAGCCGCTGCCGGCCGTCCCTGAAGAAATGAAGGGCTTGAGAATCATCGCGCCGCTTCTCGTCTTCGCGCTGCTGATGGTGGTGGCCAGGGTCTTGCCCCATCAGTTTCCACCGATGGGGGTACCACTGATGTTCCTGGTTGGAACCGCCTTGGCCCTGCTGCTGTCCAGAAAGATGAACTTTCTCAAGATATCAAGCGACGTTGTCAAACGTACCCTCCCAGTCACTGGCATTCTTGTCGCGGTGGGTCCCCTGGTGCAGGTGATGTCGGCCACCGGGGTCAAGGGTTTGTTCGTGATTACCGCCATCACGGTTCCAACGCTGGTGCTGTATGCCGCTCTGTTCATTGGCCTGCCGCTGTCCGGGAGCGTGCTCGGGACGCTGGGCGCAGCGTCGATTCTGGGGGTGCCGTTCATGCTGGCTCTGCTGGGCAGGGATCCCATCATTGCAACCATAGGCATCAGCCTGATTGCTGCTCTGGCCACGCTGACGCCACCGACAGCCATTACCGGCAAAGCCGCCATCATGGTGACCGATTTCAAGGGAAGTTATTCCACCGTTCTGAGGCATTGCGTGGTGCCTCTGCTGATCATCGATGTGATCGGGATACTGACCGTTATCTTTGCGGATAGCCTGAGTTTTCTGATCAATTGAACTTTATATGAGGTGCATGCCGTGATACTTGTCACTTATAGATTGCTCTGCGTTTTCATCGCCGCGATCATCGTCTGGAACATGTTCAAGTCAGACAAGAGCCAGGAGAAGATCGTCTATTGTTTCCTGATCATTCCCTTGCTGTTGCGTGTGTTTCTTGTCAAATAGGGAGATCTTGATGTTCCCGAAATTGCCTTTGTCACTGATCCTTCTGGCCACAACGCTGCTCTTGACCGGCGTATTCGGAAGGGATTTCCAGAAACTGCATGAGCGTGAACCGGTGGTTCAAGGTCCGGGTGTCACCCGGGTCGGCAAATTGAGCGCTTACCTTCCCGCACTGAAGGACACCGCCGGCGATACCGACGTCTATTACCTTGAAGGCAGGGAAGCCGGCGCTACCGTGTTTGTGATGGGCGGTGTTCATGCCAACGAATCGGCTGGCATGTTGTCAGCGGTGCTTCTTGTCGAAAACGCCATAGTCAAGGCCGGCCGACTGATCGTGGTTCCTCATGCCAACGAAAGCAGCTTTACCAACACTGCACCCTCCGAGGGTGTCCCTACGCGCTTTGAAATAAAGACAGCCAGTGGAACGAGGTGGTTCCGTTACGGCGACCGCTTGACCAATCCGATTGACCAGTGGCCCGACCCGGAGGTCTATGTCCATTACCCCAGCGGGCAACTTCTTTCTGATTTCGAGGTGCGCAATCTGGACCGATCTTTTCCAGGTCGGGCAGACGGCAACTTGACCGAGCGCGTCGCATTCGCCTTGACCGAGCTTGTTCGAAAGGAAAATGCCGATCTGAGCATTGATCTTCATGAAGCCAGGCCAATGAACCCGATCGTGAATTGCATCATTACCCATGAGAGGGCCAAAGAGCTGGCTGCGCTGGCCTCGATCGATCTGGACTCAAAGGGCGTCCAGATGCGCCTGGAACCCTCACCCAAGAAGTTGCGCGGCATGTCGCATCGTGAATTGGGAGACCACACCCAAACCCTGTCCGTGCTGATGGAGACGGGCAACCCGATCCAGGACAAGCTTCATGCCAGGGCTGACGACGCATTGATTCTGACTGGCAAGGATGACTTCTTTACGCGTGCTGCCAGCAACGGTCTGCTTTATGTTCCCTACCTTGAAAATGGCCTTTCCATGGAAGAACGGGTCGGGCGTCATGTAGCTTCCATTCAGGAACTGCTCAACGTCTTCGCGGATCTGTACCCGCAAAAGAAGATAGCCGTCGATCACCTGCCCAGTTATGACCAAATCAGGAAGCAGGGTGTGGGACAGTTCTTGCTGAGTAATGGTATTTCGTCAGCGCCATCAAAGCCAGCAGGGCCAGCAGGCACATGAGGGCGGCGCTGCGCGAATAGGCCGCCGGGCTGGCGCCCTGATGGGTCTGGCGCACGGGCGAGGGGTCAAACGGAATATGGAAGGACTTTGCCAGGCTGCGAATCTTCAAGAGATGGATGACGGGAACCCCGCGCTCCGACATGTGAAATATGACACCTCTTTCGGGGTCATCGGACACAACGGGTTTTTCGAGCAAGCCGGGGGCCAGTCTGTAGGCCTCGAGCGTATTGCCAAGGGCCGTCTGCGAAGCACCCACATTGATAAATGCCGCGGGCTTGCTGCCTTTGAGCATGGCGTCGTAAAGATCGAGCCGTCGGAGGATGTCGCGCCGCTGCGTGCTGACGCCTCCTTCCTCCAGCAAACTGACATGGTTTCTGCGGATACTGAGCAGCCCCAGTTCGATGCCGGTCCCGTCAAGCCCACCCTGGGTGTCAACGATGCCGCCCAACGAGGCGGCGGCGGAGCGATGGGACCAAAGCCACTTCTCTTCCAGCAATCGTTCCATATCCAGCCAGGTCATGTCAGGGTCGTTTGCGCCATACATGGACGCGCCAGCCGAGCTGATGATCACCGTCTTGAGCCCGAGCGCGCTGGCCGCTGACAAGACCGCTATATTGAGCGCCGGAAACGAACTGGACAGGCTGATCGCAACCGAATCCCCCTTGTGAACATTGGCCTTATCGAGCATTTCAACCAGCGCAGCAGCAAACAGCGGATCCGTCGATGTTCTTTTCGAGGGCAGTGAACCCAGTGTCGTCGTCAGATCGTTGTACCTCTGGCCGATCATTCCGGTTTCGTGGATGTCAATCGACGCGTCGATCTTGATGCCAGATCGGAGCTTTTCAGCCTTGATCACGGCAAGCGACTGCTGCATCAGCCGCATGGCGGTCGCCTTTTCAGAAAGGACGGGGTCTGACCCATAACTCCTTGCCACTTCGAGCAGCAGCAGGGCAACAAGAGCACAGACGGAGAGCAGCCCTAAAACCACATTGGGCAAGCTGCCTGGTCTGTGCAGATGCCGGTTCACTTCACCAGTTTCCAATCCCCGTTTTCGACCGTAGCCATGATCGCCGCACGACCGTCAAAGCCGTTGTGGTCCTTGGCTGACATGTTGAACACGCCGTGCACTGCGGGCAGTTCCTTCACGTTCTCAAGCGCATCACGCAAGGCAGCACGAAACTCGGCCGTGCCGGGTTTGGCCTTCTTCATCGCCTCCGGGACCGCACGATTAAGCAGCAGGTAAGCGTCCCAACCGTGGCCACCAAAGGTGGAGCGACTGTGCGCGCCATTGGCCGTCTCGAACAACTTGACGTATTCGAGGGCCGGTTTTTTGGAAGGATGACTGTCGGGAAGTTGTTCCGCCAGCAACATCGGCCCGACCGGAAATATCGTGCCCTCGACGTTCTTGCCGCCAACACGCAGGAAGTCGCGGTTGGCAATGCCGTGCGTCTGGTAGAACTTGCCCTTGTAGCCGCGCTCGATCAGCGTGGCTTGCGGCAGCACCGCGGGCGTGCCCGATCCGGCAACCAGAACTGCATCCGGCTTGGCGGCCAGCAGCTTGAGCGCCTGACCGGCGACGCTGGTGTCGTTGCGCTGGTAGCGCTCCACTGCGCTCAAGGTGATGCCCTTGGCGGCAGCCGCTTCCTGCATGGCCTTGAGCCAGAGTTCTCCGTAGGCGTCGGCGTAGCCAATGAAGCCAACGGTCTTGATGTTGTTGGCAGCCATGTGCGCAACAATCGCAATCGCCATCTGGTTGAAGTTCTGCGGGGTGATAAAGACCCAGGGCGCCTTGTCGGGGGCGGGTGCCGTTGGCGCCATGGCAATTTGCGGTGTCTTGCTCTCAAACGCCACTTCCAGAATGGCGGCCGAAGTCGGCGTGGCGGTGGCGCCGATGATCGCGTCCACCTTGTCTTCTGAAGTCAGCTTGCGGGCATTCTTGACGGCCGTGCTCGGGTCCGTGGCGTCGTCGAGCACGATGTACTTGACCTTCTCGCCGCCCAGGGTGGCTGGTAGCAGGGAGAAAGTCTGCTTTTCCGGAATGCCCAGCGAGGCCGCCGGTCCGGTGGCCGAAACGATGACGCCAATGGTGACGTCGGCCAGAGCCGAACCGGTCGCCAAAACGAGAGCGATGGCCTGGGTCAGCGCGAGCTTCTTCAATTTCATGTTGTCTCCTGTTGTAAACAATTGGTATTTTGCTGAATTATGGTTATAAACAATAATTAAATAAAGACGAATTTCGAGGGAAATATTAGGTGTTTACCCTCGACCAAAGGGTGGAAGTGCAGACCCCCTGCCAGTTCGCAACCCATCAACGCGGGGATGCATGTATATAAAAACTATTTCCATGAATATTCGTAACTCATTGATTTTGTTAATGTTTTTTAAATTCATCGAAAATACGCACAAAACCAATGTACTTTGCCCGGATTGGACGCGCTGAAAGAGTCCACGGCTTTTCTGAAGTGTCGTCCTAAGTCGTTGATTACAAATTAACTTTTCAAATTCGATCAAGCTGGCACACCCTATGCTTAGGTAAAGACATCTGAATCGCAAATCCAACCGGAGAAAATCATGACAAACGCCAACATCACCCGCACAGAAGCAGTTGCAAACGAAAACACAGCAAAGAACGTCGCGCTCTTCCTGGCAGCTCCTTTCATCGGTCTGGCTTACGCAGTGTTGCTGCCCTTCGTTGGTATCGCCATGCTGCTGGTCACTGGTACCAAGGCCCTGGTTGCCGCAGGCGCCGTTGAATATGCAACACGCCTCATCAAAGATGTGGCTCTGCTGCTTGCCGCCCCCTTCATCGGTTTGGTCTACGCGGTGACTTTCCCCTTCGTCGGGATCGCCATGATCCTCTGGACCGCAGTTGAAGCCCTGACCGCCACCGTGGCCAAGATCGAAGTTCCGGCGCTCAGACTCACACCAGCCTACGCTGCCTGATCACTTAAACCCCCAAGCACAGCGCCCTGTCGGATGACAGGGCGCTTTTTTGTGTGTGGCCAACCGAGTCAGGGCTGGCTTGCCATCCCGGTGAACGTACCGCTGACGCCGCTGCCGGTGTCCCAGGTACCGCTGAATTGGCGCGTGCTAACGTTCAAGGCACCGATCCACGGGGTACCCCCGCTGCTTCCGTTGAAGGCATAGCTCGAAGCCGTGCTCATGGCGGTGCTCATGCTGCCCGTCACAACGCCAACACCGCCATCGCTATCAGTGGCAGTGCCGGTCACCTGACCCGCGCTGTCGACGGTGACTTTCCAGTTACCGCCAAAGGCACCCCCAAAAGTCCCGGAAAATGGCCCTGCGAAGAGTCCATTGATACTGCCTGTCAGGTGCGTGATCGCGGCGGCGCTGGTAACCGGTGTGGCACCTGGTTTCACGTTCCCGATCAGTGCATCAAGATGGGCCGCCGTCGTCGTAGCAAAGTCAATTGACATGGCCGCAGCCGCAGCCGCAACAGCCGGATCAATCGTCAAAGTACCACTGCCTGGAGCGGTGCTGCTGATAGACATCAGAAACCGAACCATGTTGTTGACAGTCTGATTGCTGGGACTAGCGCCGACACCCACCAGATCAAGCGGTGTGACGACGGCCCGGGGCGAGTTGACAGAGCCAATCAGGATGCCGCCCACATAAAAAGTGACCGACTGATTGGACGGGCAGGTGTACTGACCGTTGCTGTCCGTCGTTCCAGAAAGCGCTGCCGAGTTGCCACATTTGTAAGCCAAGCCAACCACCGTGGCATCGACAAAGCGTCCGGTCACGCTGGTCCCGTCAGGCACCAAGGCCACCACGCCCGGGCTCGTGTTGGCTGCATTCAAGGCGTACGCCTGGTTGGCCGCTGCCTGGTTGTTGTATACCACGGCAGCAGCGCCGTACGTCCCGTCGGCTTCGAGATCGGCGAGCAGGTTCGTCATGTTCAGAATCACTTGACCACGCAGGGTCGGGAAAGCGCCAAAGATCTGCTGCACTGCGTCTAGCAGCAGGGTGTACTCGCTTTCGCCCTTCGAGTTGACCGCCTTCACAGTGGTAGCCGTGACACCCAGGTTGTCGAGTACCAGTTTGGCCAGAGCAGTGTGGCTGGTATTGGCAAAGGGACTTGTCAGAGTGTTCGCAAAAGCAGAGGCATTGGCCGTGGCCTGCGCCGTGTAGTCCGTCATCAGCACATAGCTCGGCGCTTTGCCATAGAGAGCCTGGTACATATGCAAGGCGACGCCAGCGCCACCCGATAACTTGGCAGCCTTGGCAGTCGCACTGGGCACACCGACGGAGGCCGGAGTGTCTTGCAGATCACCACCGCCACAGGCGACAAGACCGAGTGTCAACAATGTGACGGCAAGTATTTTCATTGGACGAACCTGGTTAATCGTTGAGACTGACCGAAATGGAGTCTTCACTGGAGATACGCCTGATTACCCGGCTAAAAGGCTCATCTCCTAAAAAATCAAGTTCGCAAGGCCTGGTCAGCGAGGTGACCGATCCAACGACAGGGCAATTTTTATCAGCCCGCCAGCAAGGCGGCATTGCCACCCGCCGCAGTGGTGTTGACCGTGATGGTCTGCTCGGCGCAAAAGCGGTAAAGGTAGTGTGGACCACCGGCTTTCGGACCGGTGCCGCTCAGGCCCTCGCCACCAAAGGGCTGAACGCCAACGACGGCGCCAATCTGGTTACGGTTGATGTAGACGTTGCCGATGTGCGCGCGTCGTGCCATGGCTTGGGCCCGGCTGTCGATGCGGGTCTGAATGCCCAGTGTCAGACCGTAGCCCAAGGCGTTGATCTGGTCGATCAGTACCAGCGGGTCGCCGCTCCAGCGCACGATGTGCAGCACCGGCCCGAAAATTTCCTGCTGCAGATCGGCAATGGAGTTGAGCTCGAACGCTTGCGGTGGAACAAAATACATGTGATCCCGGTCCTGATGCATGTGATCCCGGTCCTGATGCATGTCACCCCGGTCCCGATATTTGTCATCCCGGCCTTGAGCCGGGATCCAGGGTTTGCCGGGCTGCATGGTTGCCGGATGTTGTAACCCCCGACCTGATCCGAGGACGGCATGACGACACTTAGCTGTGGCGTGCAATCTTTGCAGATGCTTTTGAATATTGTCGAAAGCCTCCTTGTCAATCACCGGTCCCAGATCCGTTGCCAGATCAGCCGGGTCGCCGGCCACCAGTTCCTTCGCCGCCCCCTGAATCATCCCGATCACATGGTCCGCAATCTCGGTGTGCACACAAAGCAGGCGCAGGGCTGAGCAGCGCTGACCCGCGCTGCGGAAGGCCGATTGCATGACAGCGTCACTGACCTGCTCGGGCAGCGCCGTGCTGTCCACCAGCATCGCGTTGATGCCACCGGTCTCGGCAATCAGGGGAACGATGGGCCCGTCCTTGGCGGCCAGCGCGCGGTGAATGACTTTGGCAACCGCGGTGGAGCCCGTAAATACGACGCCCGCCACGCCGGGTGCGGCCACCAGCGCAGCGCCCACGGTTTCGCCGGGTCCGTGCAACAGTTGCAGCGCTCCCTCAGGGACACCAGCCGCGTGCAGGAGCTTGACCGCCTCCAGCGCCACACCGGGTGTCTGTTCGGCCGGCTTGGCCAGCACCGTGTTGCCGGTAGCCAGTGCCGCGGCCACCTGACCCATGAAGATGGCCAGCGGAAAATTCCACGGGCTGATGCAGACCCAGGGTCCGCGTGCGATCAGTCGCAGTTCGTTCGATTCTCCGGTGGGACCGGGCATGGCGATCGGCGCCATGACGCGCTCAGCGTCAACGGCGTAGTAACGCAGAAAGTCGACCGCTTCACGCACTTCGCTCACGGCGTCGCCCCAGGTCTTGAAAGCTTCCTTCACCAGCAGTGCACAAAATTTCGGCAGCTGTTGTTCCAACGCGTCCGCAGCGCGGCGCAGGGCAGCCGAACGTTCCGCGACATCGGTCCTGCTCCACTTCCTGAAACTCGCACCGCTTTGTTCCATCGCAGCACCGAGCAGGCTGAGATCGAACAGCGGCAGCGCCGGGACCCTCACTTCGCGGTACGCACTGAGCAAGGGTTCGCGCATGGCCTCGACCGTCAAATCCAGGCCAGCGCTGTTCTTGCGCACAGCACCGAACAACTCAGGCGGCAGCGGCAGGGACGCCTGTGGCTCCAGGCGCAGCGGCGAGATCAGCAGGTCGGGCAGGGCGACGTTCTGGTCTGCCAGCTGGTGTACAAAGGATGAATTAGCGCCGTTTTCCAGCAGACGGCGCACCAGATAGGCCAGCAGGTCCTTGTGCGCACCCACTGGAGCGTAAACGCGGCAGGCGATCAAGGGGTTCTTCAGCACCTCACGGTAAACACCTTCAGCCATGCCATGCAGGCGCTGCAATTCAAATTGGGGACCGCGATTGAGCGCCGCCGGGCCGCCCCAAGGCGCGAAGGCCCCCTCGGGGGGCAGCGCAGCACGCGAAGCGGCAAGCATGGGGGCCATGCTCGCCATTTGCAGGATGGCGGCAATGGTGCCGGCGTTGTGCGTGGCAAACTGCGGGTAGACCGCATCCGGCGCATCGAGCAGGGTACGGGCGCAGGCCAGGTAAGACACATCGGTATGCTGCTTGTGGGTGAACACCGGGTAGGCAGCCAGGCCCAACTCCTGAGCGCGCTTGATCTCGGCGTCCCAGTAAGCGCCCTTGACCAGCCGGCACATCAGGCGCACCCGGTAGCGCCGCGCAACTGCGACCACGTGCTCAATCAGTTCCAGCGAACGTGTCTGATAAGTCTGCAGTGCCAGGCCAAAGCCGCCCCACTGCGGGAAATGCTGCGCCACCCGGCTGACGAGTGCCTCAAACACATCCAGGGAGAGCTCGAGCCGGTCCACCTCTTCGGAGTCCATCGTCAGGTTGATGTTGGCGCGCGCCGCCTGCTCGCACAGAGTCCAGACGCGCGGCACCAGTTCCATCATCACCCGCTCTTTCTGCGCGTCTTCGTAGCGTGGGTGCAGCGCGCTGAGCTTGATCGAAATGCCGTCGTTCGGTTCGCAGGCACCGGTCTTGTCGGTACTGGCGGCAATCGACGTCAGGGCGTTCTGATAACTGGTGAGATAGTGCAGTGCGTCGGCATCGGTACGCGCGCCTTCACCCAGCATGTCATAGCTGTAGCGAAGCTTGTTCATCTTTCGCCTGGCCACCGCCGCTTCATCCATCGCCTCCTTGATGGTCTGTCCGAGCACAAACTGGCGCCCCAGCAACTGCACGGCACGCAGGGTGGCGGCCACCACCGAACGCGCACCAAGCTTGGCAAACATGCCCGTTGAAGCTTCGCTGTCGGGCAGGAACTTCTTGCTCATGGCAATGGCGGTACTCGACAGTCGCGCCAGCGTCTTGTCGCCAGTGCCGTCAAAGTCGGCACGACCCAGTTGATCTGCGGTCAGCGCAATCGCCGTCTCGGCGTCGGGCACGCGCAGCAGGGCTTCGGCCAGACGCATCAAGGCCAGCCCCTCAGCGCTTGAAATCGGGTACTCCTGCAGCAGACTCTCCAGGGCCCAAAACGGCGGCGGATTGCTGCGCACAGCGTGCACCCAGGGTGTGGCCGCACGGGCCACAGCGGCCCAATCCAGCGCACCGACCAGACGCGACAGATGAGTGGAAACAATTCCAGCTTCAGGGCGATAAGGAATGGGCAAGTGCACGGCGATCTCCCACATATTTCACAATACTGGCGATCATCAGGCTTTGATGGGTGAATTTTTCACCAAATATCAGTGGATTACTGGTAATTTATTCTTTTACCAGTTTTGCCCACGGACGCCATCCGGGGTTAATTTGCGAGATCAGCACACCCAGCACAATCAGCGCGCCACCTATCAGCGCGCGGCCCTGCAAGACTTCGCCAATCCACCAGACGGCGGCCAGCGCGGCAAACACCGGCTCCAGGCCATAGACGATGGCTGCTTCCACGGCACGCACACGGTGCTGCCCCCAGGCCTGGAGCCAGACCATGACGGCACTGGCGAGCAGCCCCAGATAAATCAGGGAGACGCTGTGACTCTGTGCCCGTGTCCACAAACTGTCCAGCGACGCCGGCTCCAGCAACCAGAAGCCGAGTGTGGAAAGTGCCAGCATGGTGAGCGACTGCATCACTGCGAGCCGCTCTGGGCGCGGTCTGGTTGCGGCTTTGGCACTGAACTCAAACAGCAGCACGTAGACCGCGTAGACGAAGGCGCTGACCAGGGTCAAGGTGTCGCCAGCCGACCAAGGCGTCTGCTCATAAAACATGCCACCCATGCCCAGCACCGCCAGCACCGCACCTATCAGCACCGGCCAGCGCATGCGTTGCCCCAGAAAGTAGGCGAGCATGGGAACGATCAGCACGTTCAGACCCGTGACAAAGGCATTGCGATTGCTGCTGGTCAGTGCCAGGCCGGCCACCTGCAAAAAGAAGGCACAGAACAGTACGCTGCCAATGCCGACACCCCAGCGCAATTCGGACCAGTTCAGCCCCCGCAGCAAAGGCAGCAGGACCAGACTCGATATCAGATAGCGCAGCAGAATGATCTCCAGCGCCCCCAGATCCGAGCTGATCTGCTTCATGGCCGGGAAGGTGGTACCCCAGACCACCGTGACCAGCAGCAGTGCAATCAGCCCCTGCCGATGCGAGCCCGGGGCCAGCATCAGCTTAGTTGAAGTAGTACTTGGCGGAGAGGTTCACGCGCGACAAATCGCCTTTTTCGCCGACCAGGGTTTCGCGCTGGCCGAAGATGTATTCGGCGCCGAAATCAACCAGTTTGATCGGGTTGTAGATGAAGCCCATATGGCCCTGATAGACGCTGCGGTTGATGCCATACTGGCCGCTGTCCAGGCCGTTGGCACGGGCAAAGGCGGTGTAGGCGTTGTCATAGTTGCGCTGCGCTCCCAGCACGAAGTTGGCGCGGAAGGTGTCGCTCGCCTTGTACTGGTAGCCAAGCACGACGCCGAGCGCCTTCTCCAGCAGAATGTTCTTGCTGGTGGCGTCATAGGCAGCGCCCTCGATGTAATTGAAGTAGCGCCCGATGCCGTCGCCATAGGTCACTGCCAGGCTCAGGAAGTCTTTCGCATCGCGCATCTTCACGAAAGCGGTGCTGGCAAGGCCGTAACCGCGTTTGGAGACGGTCACACCAGCGCCGTCATCCACGCGCAGCTCATGCGTCAGACCGCGCACACTCATGGAGCCCCAGTCAAAGCTCTTGTCCCAGCGGCCAATCAAATCCGGAACTCGCGACGCGCCCAAGGTCGTCGCAACGCCTGTGGCGTCAAGCACATAGCTCGACGAATTTTCCAGCGCCACGGTGAAGGTGCCACTGTCCTTGGTGTTGTAGGCGTAGCGAATCTGCGGCTGGCGGATGAAGGTGGATCCGATCGGGCCGTTGAAATCCACCGTCTCGGGCGAGTTGTCCAGATCCATGAAAGTGGACCAGCTCTGGCCAACCAGCAGACCGCCAAACTGGCCATAGGCCTGACGAACGCGGAAGTTATAGGAGTTGGTGGCCTGCTGCGTGTAGATATTGGCTACCGAGCCATTGACCGCCGCGTTGCCGGTACGCGGCTCGTTGTTGAAGTCGCCCTCCAGCTTGATGCCCAGCGGGCCATAAGCGGTGGGCGTCGATGCCTCCACGCCCAGACGCGAGGTGCGCGCCGTCAGGTAACCCACTCCGGTGCGGCCACTGCCATTGATGGGGGCGTACGGAGCAAAAGTCGAGTAGTCGTTGTTGGAGTTATCGCCTTTGCTTTCATAAATCGCATTAAGTTCGGTAAAGCCGTAAATGCGCAGCGAGGTCTCGGAACCGGGCAGGCGAAAACTGTTGCCGATGTCGCCCAGAACCACGGCATCCTTTTGCTTGATCTCGAGCTGCTCAATGCGCTCCTCGGTCGCCGGAGCGGCGGCCACCGGCGCAGCGGACTGAGCTTTCAGGGCATTGAGTTCCTGACGCAAGCGCGCGATTTCCTGGCGCATCTCGTCAAAATCTGCCTTGGTCTGGCCAAAGGCCGGCAGGCTCAACACGCCAGCAGCCAGCAGGGCCAGGGTTGTGCGTGAAACTTTCATAGTCGTCTCCAGTAAAAAAATAAAACAAATCAGTGACTCACCTGCCCAAGAAAAGCCCGCACGCGCACACTTTCCTGGGCATCAAAGAAAACTTCGGGCGGCGCATCCTGTGCCACCTGACCCTGGTCCAAAAACAAAATCCGATCCGCCACTTCGCGGGCAAAGCCCATCTCGTGGGTGACGATGATCATGGTCATGCCCGACTGCGCCAGCTTCTTGATGACATCAAGCACTTCCTTGACCATTTCCGGGTCCAGCGCTGAAGTGGGCTCGTCAAACAGCATCACCTTCGGGTTCATCGCCAGTGCCCGCGCAATCGCCACCCGCTGCTGCTGACCACCCGATAGCGCAAACGGATACTTGTGCGCGTGCTCTTCCATGCCGACACGCTTGAGCAACTCCATACTGCGCTCGTTGGCATCGGCGCGCAGCGTCTTGCGCACGCGCCGGGGCGCCAGCGACACGTTATCGAGCACGGTCAGATGCGGAAACAGGTTGAACTGCTGAAACACCATGCCGAGCTCGCGCCGCAGCGCGTCCAGATGTTTGAGCTCGTCGTCCACTTCAATGCCATCGACCACGATGCGCCCCGAGTCGTGACGCTCCAGCCGGTTGAGCATGCGCAGCAAGGTGCTCTTGCCCGATCCGGAGGCGCCCAGAATGGCGCTCACCTGGCCGGCGTTGAAATAGGTACTGACGTCGCGCAGAACGTGGTGCGTCCCGAAAAACTTGTTGACCTTGTCCACCGTGATCAGATGGGCGCTCATGGCTGGCGACCCTCGACGTCGTAACGGCGCTCGACCGCACCCGAGATCTGTGTCATGACCGTGGTCAGCACCAGATAAACCAGCGCCGTGGTGATGAGGGTCGGCAAGGGTTGAAAGGTGGCCGCCTGAATCCGGTTGCCAACATTGGTCAGCTCGACCACACCAATGGCATAGGCGAGGGACGAATCTTTCAGCAGCGCCACCGTGTTGTTTACCAGCGGCGGCAAGGCCACCTTGAAAGCCTGCGGAAACGTCACATCGATGAAGGTATAAAAACTCGACAGACCGAGCGAACGCGCCGCCTCGATCTGACCCTTGGGCACGGCCAGCAATCCGCTGCGAATTGCTTCTGCGTTGTAGGCGCCGACATTGAACGCCAGCGCCACACAGGCCGAGGCAAAATCGTCCAAGCGTAGCGCCGGCACCAGCGTCGGCAGGGCCAGAAAAACGAACAGGATCTGTACCAGTAGTGGCGTGCCACGCATTACCCAGATGTAGAGCGATGCCACCCAGCGCAGCAGTGTGATTCCGGAAGTCCGCCCGAGCGCCGCGAGTACGCCGATCACAATACCCGACAGGCCCGCCACCACGGTCAGCTCCACCGTGATCCGGGTGCCTTCGGCAAAGTACTGTGCGTTGTTGCCAATCGGCTCGGGCGCCAGCGCCAGCGGGATGGCCATCAGCCAAAGCAGCAGCACCAGCACCACGCTGGCCAGCGCAATCGTGGCACTGGAGCGCTGTTCACGACTCCAGCGCTGCGGCCATCCGGGCAGGGTGATCTTCATGTTGCTCAACTTGCTGAATCAGGGACTCAGCGGCAGCGCACGTCTTCGTTGAAGTACTTCTTCGACAACGTGGCGTAACTGCCATCTGCCATGACTTCGGCCAGTGCCTTGTTGTAACCCTGCACCAGCGAACTGTTGCCCTTGGCCACAGCGGCCGCGATGCGTTCAACAAAAACAAAGTCACCCAGCTTCATGCCAGCGTTGGGGTTGGAGGAGATCGCAATCGCGGCAACAAATTTGTCGGTCACCCAGGCATCCACACGCTTGGTCAGCAGCGCACCACGGGCGTCCGTGTCCTGCGGAAAATTCTTCACTTCCTTGACACCGCTGAGTTTCTTGACGTTGTCCAGATAAGTGGTGCCGGTCTGCACCGAGACCGTCTTGCCGTTCAGGTCGGCAACACGGTGAATGGCCGGATCGAGCGAAACAATGGCGCCTCCGGAGCAATAGTGCGGCTCGGCAAAAGTCACCGCCTTGGCGCGCTCCTCGGTGATGCCGTGCGAAGCAATCACCAGATCCCAGCGGTCTTGCCGCAAACCGGCCAGCAACGCGTCAAAACCCAGCGCCTTCCACTCAATCGTGACGCCCATTTTCTTGGCCACCAACTCGGCCAGTTCAATCTCGAAGCCGCTGAGCTTGGAGCCCTGAAAGAAATTGAAAGGTGCAAACTGTCCTTCGGTGGCAATGTTGATCTTGCCGTCCTTCTTTACTTCGTCCAGGCTTCGGGCCTGGACCGTGACGGCACTGGCCAGCATCAGGCCGAGCGCAGCCCATTTCATGATTCGCTTCATCGCAATCTCCTCTGGGTGGTTAATTGGGTAAACAAGACTGGGTATTGGGTCGGCCGTCGGGCCGCTAGGCGTCAATTATCCGCGACAAGATCGCACTATCGGCCAGCTCGGCGCATCAGCGTGCTCTTGCCAAACAGGCTCTCGATCAGGTCCACCGCCAGCTCGGCAGTGCGGTTGCGCAGGTCCAGCGCCGGGTTCAGTTCCACCACGTCAAGCGAAGCCAGATGACCGGTGTCGGCAATCATCTCCATGCACAACTGCGCCTCGCGGTAGGTCGGGCCGCCGCGCACCGTGGTACCCACGCCGGGCGCAATATCCGGGTCCAGAAAGTCGACATCCAGGCTGACGTGCAAATGGGTGTTGGCATCGACCAGTGCCAGCGCCAGCTCCATGGCATGGCCCATACCCATTTCGTCGATGAAGCGCATGTCAAAGACCTCGATGCCGATGTCGTGCACCAGACGCTTCTCACCGGCATCAACGCTGCGAATGCCGATCTGGCGAATTTCTTTCGGGCGCAGAGCTGGCACCTGGCCACCGATTTCGATCAGCGGCTGCGGACCGATGCCCAGCAAGCAGGCCACCGGCATGCCATGGAGGTTGCCGCTGGGCGTCAAGGTTGCGGTGTTGAAGTCGGCGTGCGCGTCAAACCACAGCACCCGCAACTTCTTGCCCACAAAGCGGCAATGGCGGGCCACCGCGCTGATGGAACCGATCGCCAGACTGTGGTCGCCACCGAGCATGATGGGCAGTCGCCCCTGCTGCAGTTCTGCGTAAGTAGCGTCGTGCAGCAACTGGTTCCACTGCACCACCTCCGTCAGGTGCCGAAAACCATTGACAGCCTCCTGCCAGGGGTTGGCCGGACCCGCCAGGTTGCCACAATCCCTGACATCCAGGCCAAAGCGTGCAATCGCCTGTGCAATACCCGCCACACGCAAGGCGTCGGGCCCCATGCGGGCGCCCCGAGTACCCGCGCCAACGTCGGTCGGAACGCCGATCAGGCTGACAGATTTGGGTTTTTTGGTGGGCACGGGAGTCACTATAGCTGAGGGACTTTACTTGGGTCCGTAGTCCCGCCCGCCAAAAATAGCTGTCCCAACCCGCACCATGGTGCTGCCGGAGTGGATGGCCGCTTCCAGATCCGCGCTCATGCCCATCGACAGGGTATCGAGCGCCAGCCCAGCAGCGTTCAAATCGTCAAATACTGCCTTGACGCGGGCAAAGACGGCGCAGGCAGCCTCGAAATCCGGCTCCGGCTCCGGGATGCTCATGAGGCCGCGCAGGCGCAGATTGGGCAGTGCCGCCACCTGCTGTGCCAGTGCCAGCGCGTCCCGCGCCGGCACACCCGACTTGGTGGCGCCGCCATCGGCGTTGACCTGAATGCAGATCTGCAAGGGCGCCAGGTGGCCGGGGCGCTGCTCGCTCAGTCGCTGTGCAATTTTCAGGCGATCCACAGTTTGCACCCAGTCGAAGTGCTCGGCCACAAGCCGTGTCTTGTTGCTCTGAATAGGCCCTATGCAATGCCACTGCAGTCCCAGGTGGCGCAGCGCCGTGATTTTTTGCACCGCCTCCTGGATGTAGTTCTCGCCAAACGCCGTCTGGCCGGCGGCATGGGCTTGCGTCACGGCGGTCGCGTCAAAGGTTTTTGAAACGGCCAGCAAGGCGACTTCGCTGGCGCGGCGCCCAGCAGCGCGGCAGGCGGCGGCCACGCGGCCCTGGACGGTTTGTAAATTTTTCTCAATCATGGTCATAATTGGCCCAAGCGTAACAAAGGACAAGAGAACTCCGTGGACATTACCCAACTACTGGCCTTCAGCGTCAAGAACAAAGCGTCTGACCTGCATCTCTCGGCCGGGCTGCCGCCTATGATCCGTGTACACGGCGATGTGCGGCGCATCAACGTCGAGGCACTGGACCACAAGCAGGTGCACGCCATGGTGTACGACATCATGAACGATAGCCAGCGCAAGAACTATGAAGAGTTCCTGGAAATCGACTTTTCGTTCGAGATTGAAGGGCTGGCGCGCTTTCGGGTCAACGCTTACAACCAGCAACGCGGTGCCGGCGCCGTGTTCCGTACCATTCCCAGCAAGATCCTGACGCTGGAGCAATTGAATGCACCCAAGATCTTTGCCGATCTGGCCTTGAAGCCGCGCGGCATGGTGCTGGTCACCGGCCCCACGGGTTCGGGCAAATCAACCACGCTGGCCGCCATGGTGAACTACCTCAACGAGACCGAGTTTGGCCACATTCTGACGGTCGAAGACCCGATCGAGTTTGTCCATGAGTCAAAGAAATGCCTGGTCAACCAGCGCGAAGTCGGCCCACACACGCTGAGCTTCTCGGCGGCCCTGCGCTCGGCGCTGCGCGAAGATCCGGACGCCATTCTGGTCGGCGAAATGCGTGATCTGGAGACAATCCGACTCGCGATGACAGCGGCAGAAACCGGACACCTGGTGTTTGGCACGCTGCATACATCGAGCGCCGCCAAAACGATTGACCGCATCATCGATGTGTTTCCGGGCGAAGAAAAGGAAATGATACGCGCCATGTTGTCGGAGTCGCTGCAGGCAGTGATCTCGCAGACCCTGTGCAAGACCAAGGACGGCCAGAGCCGCGTCGCTGCGCACGAGATCATGCTCGGCACCAGCGCCATCCGCAACCTGATCCGGGAGGCCAAGGTGGCGCAAATGTATTCAAGCATCCAGACCGGCAACAGCGTGGGCATGCAGACACTCGATCAGAACCTGACCGATCTGGTCAAGCGCAACATCATCAGTCCGGCCGAGGCGCGCTCCAAAGCCAAGATCCCCGAGAACTTCCCGGGTTGATCGCCACCCTTTCATCACTGACACCCAGCGGAGCACACCATGAAGGGAATCCTCGGACTTCTCCAGCAAAAAAATCAAGCTGACCCGGTTGAAGGTCATCTGGACTCGAAGCTGTTTGCGACAACGTTTATCGGTGGCGGCGAAAGCGGTCTGCTGGTACCGTGGGAGGCGCGCGCCGTTGAGGTCGGTGCGACGCGCTTGAATGCGGAACGCGGCACCCGGTTGCTGCAGGCACTTTGGGCCAAAGACAAACACATGTCACGGCTTGATCTGGATGCGGTCAGCCGCATGGAGCCCTTCATTGATTACGCCTGCGTCGCCGCAGGGCGCGATCTGATTCGTCAGGACGAGCAGGGCAACTTCATGGTCGTTCTGCTCACCGGCAGCATCGCGGTGGACCGCTTGCAACCCTGGGGCGAGCGGATGCACCTGACCGAAGCAGTACCGGGAGAGATGCTGGGCGAGATGTCGCTGCTCGACGGGGGGGCGCGGTTTTCTGTGTGTACCACACTGACCGACTGCGAAATTGCCGTCCTGAGTGCCGACGCCATGGATCAGATGCTGGCCTCTGATCCAGCGCTGACCGCCAGTCTGGTCACGATACTGGCGCGCAAGCTTTCGCTGCGGCTTCGTGTGGTCAGCGCCCGCCTTAGCGAAAAGAAATGACCAGGGGGAGCACTGCAAGCCATGGAACGCGATCAAGCCACCAAATTTGTTAACGATCTGCTCAAGCTGATGGTCAGTCGCGGCGGCAGCGACCTGTTCATCACCGCAGACTTTCCGCCAGCCATGAAGGTGGACGGCAAAGTGACCAAAGTCTCTCCGCAGCCACTCAACGCAGCACACACCATGGCGCTGGCGCGTTCGGTCATGAATGACAAGCAGGTGGCAGAGTTTGAGCGCACCAAGGAATGCAACTTTGCCATCTCGCCACCGGGTATCGGCCGCTTTCGCGTCAATTCCTTCATCCAGCAGGGCAAGGTCGGCATGGTGCTGCGTGTCATTCCCCTGACCGTACCCACCATCGATGGCCTGGCCGTACCGCAGGTCCTCAAGGAAGTGTCGACCGCCAAGCGCGGCCTGTGCATACTGGTGGGCGCCACCGGATCGGGCAAATCGACCACACTGGCAGCCATGGTGGACTGGCGCAATGAAAACTCGTTCGGCCACATCATCACGATCGAAGACCCGATCGAGTTTGTCCATGCCCACAAGAATTGCGTGGTGACCCAGCGTGAGGTTGGCATCGACACCGATAGTTGGGGATCCGCGCTGAAGAACACGCTGCGTCAGGCGCCTGATGTGATCCTGATGGGAGAAATCCGGGACCGTGAAGCAATGGAGCACGCCGTTTCCTTTGCCGAGACCGGCCACCTGTGCATGGCCACCCTGCATGCCAACAACGCCAATCAGGCGCTGGACCGCATCATCAACTTCTTCCCGGAGGAGCGACGCTCCCAGTTGCTGATGGACCTGTCGCTCAACCTCAAGGCCATGGTGTCGCAGCGCCTGATTCCGCGCCAGGACGGCCGGGGACGGGTTGCCGTGGTCGAAATCATGCTCAACACGCCACTGATTTCTGACATGATCTTCAAGGGTGAAGTCTCCGAAATCAAGGAGATCATGAAGAAAAGCCGCAATCTGGGCATGCAGACTTTTGATCAGGCCCTGTTCGACGCCTATGAGAGCAAGCTGATCACCTACGAAGACGCGCTGCGCAACGCAGATTCACTCAACGACCTGCGCCTGCAGATCAAACTCAACAGCCAGCACAGCAAACTGCAGGATCTGGCCAGCGGAACCGAGAACTTTGCCATCGTATGAACAACATCAACGCCAAAACGTATCAAGCCACTCCCGCGCGCCAAGTCGCCTTCCTGGGTCTGGGTGTCATGGGCTACCCCATGGCCGGTCACCTGGCTCGTGCCGGTCACTCGGTCACGGTCTACAACCGCAGCGCTGCCAAAGCCGGTGCCTGGTGCGCTGAGTTTGCCGACCCCCAGAACGCACACCAAGGCTTGCGCCAGGCCGCCACGCCCAAACTGGCAGTGCAGCAGGCCGATATTGTTTTTTGCTGCGTTGGCAACGACGACGATCTGCGCAGCGTGACGCTCGGCGCTGACGGTGCGTTTGCCGGCATGAAGCCAGGCGCCGTATTTGTTGATCACACGACTGCCTCGGCCAGCGTGGCGCGTGAGCTGTATGGCGTTGCGACCAAGCTGGGTCTGGCCTTCATCGATGCGCCCGTCTCTGGCGGTCAGGCGGGTGCGCAAAACGGCCTGCTGACGGTCATGTGCGGCGGCGACGCGGCAGCATTTGAGCTGGCGCAGCCGGTGGCCATGGCGTTCTCCAAAGCCGTCACGCTGCTCGGACACAGTGGCGCCGGGCAGCTGGCGAAAATGGTGAACCAGATCTGCATTGCCGGTCTGGTGCAGGGCCTGAGTGAAGCGATTGCCTTTGGCCAGCTGGCCGGCCTGGACATGGTGCAGGTGCTTGATGTCATTGGCAAGGGCGCCGCGCAGAGCTGGCAGCTCGACAACCGGGGCAAGACCATGGTTGCCGACAAATTTGATTTTGGCTTTGCCGTCGACTGGATGCGCAAAGACCTGGGGCTGGTACTGGATGAAGCCAAACGCAACGGTGCGCGGCTACCGGTAACAGCTCTGGTAGACCAGTTCTACGCCGATGTGCAGCACATGGGTGGCCAGCGCTGGGATACTTCCAGCCTCATCAAACGACTACGCTGACGAGAGATTTTCCCACCCGCGCCATCATTGTCATCCCGGGCTCGCTTGACTGTGATCCCGGACCTAGTGTTTGTCATCCCGCACGTAGTGTTTGTCATCCCGGACTCGATCCGGGATCCAGTGCCACGCCGCGACTGGATTGCGGGTCGCGGCCCGCAATGACAAACCAGAGGCGCGCAATGAAAGCTTGGCGCGATAGCGTATCGAAGGGCTTACTTCTTGGGTTCCGTGGTTGCTGGTTTGGCCTGCAGGCGCTGCAACTCTTCTTCGCTGATGAGTTCCACCACGCGCACCACCTTCTTCACGCCTTCAATACTGCGCACCAGGTCCGTGGCCCGGTTCGCTTCGCGCTGGGTTACCCGTCCCATCAGGTAGGTGGTGCCGCGCTCGGTTACGACCTTGAAGGAATTGGCAAACAGGTCCTGCGCATCGACCATGCTGGCTTTGACCTTGCCGGTTACCAGAGCGTCGGAGGAGCGCTGCGATAGTGTGCTGTTCTCCAGAATGCCGAGCTCGTTGACGACGCTGCGCACATTCTCGACTTTCGACAGGATCTGCTCCACCGCCTGCTTGTCCTGCTCGCCGGATACTTCACCGGTCAAAAGAACCTGGCGGTTGTAACTGGTGACGTTGACATGGCCACGCTCGCCCAGGGTCTCCCGGATGCGGCTGGCGCCCTTGAGTTCAATGCCTTCGTCTTCCACCTGCATGCCCGAGGTGCGACGGTCGGTAGCCATCAGCGTGCCCATTACGGCGCCGCCCACCATCATGGGGGCACAGGCGCTCAGGGCAGCGCCCAGACACACGCTGAGCAGCACCGAGCCAAGCAGTTTTTGATTTGCACTTTTCATGGTTGACTTTCCTGATCTCCAAGTAACTGGGCATCCACTGCATCGCAGATGCAGTGCAGTGCCAGAATATGAACTTCCTGAATGCGTGCCGTGCGTTCATGGGGCACGCAGATGTGGACGTCGGTATCGCGCAGCGCGTGGCTCATCTTGCCACCGCCGCGCCCACTCAAACCGACCACGACCATTTCGCGCTCATGCGCTGCCTCGATGGCGGCCAGCACATTGGCTGAATTGCCACTGGTCGAGATCGCCAGCAAGACGTCGCCAGGTTGGCCCAAAGCACGTACCTGGCGCGAGAAAATGACATCAAAGTCGTAGTCATTGGCAATCGCTGTGATGATGGAGCTATCTGTGGTCAGCGCAATGGCCGCCAGTTCTGGCCGCTCACGCTCGTAGCGGCCGACAAATTCGGCTGAGAAATGCTGCGCATCGGCAGCGGAGCCGCCATTGCCGCAAGCCAGCACCTTGTTGCCGCTGGTAACGCAGCTGAGCATCGCCTGCACGGCAGCCGCAATCGGTTTGCTCAGCACCTGGGCGGCCTGGTACTTCAGGTCGGCGCTGTCGATAAAGTGTTGTTCGATTCTTTGCTCAAGCATAAGCGGATGATAACCGTCCCATGCTTAAGTTGCGCTTGACAACTGCCGTCTACCACCCCAGCGCCACGCCGTCGCGTCGCGGATCGGCGGCACCGAGCCAGCCCTCATCGCGGCGCATCAGGAAGCCCAGTCCACTGGTCATGGGAACGATGTCCAGCTCGTGCCCCTTGGCTGCCAGGGCCGCCGCCTGCGTCGCTGCGCTGCTGCCTTTTTCCAGTTGTAACTTGCCGGGCACGGCTGTAGAGACATGGCCGCGCGCGAGCGCCTCGGCCGGACTGCGCTGATTGGCCAGCATCTCGACCAGACTGGCGCCGATGTAGTCAACGATCTGGCCGCCGCCAGCGGAGCCGCCGACAACAACCGGTCTACCACTGCGGTCAAAGACGATGATCGGCGCCATCGAGGTCACCGGCCGCTTGCCGGCCTGCATGCGGTTGGGTGCGGCCTGACCGGCGCGCGGCGCCGTAGAAAAGTTGGTCATGGCATTGTTCAGCACGAAACCGTCCACCATCAGACGCGAGCCGAAATTGAGGTTGGTGGTGGTCGTCATGCTCAGCGCGTTGCCGGCAGCGTCCACGATGGCGACCTGACTGGTGGCGTCAGCTGCCTCGGATGGCGGCGCAGCCATCAGGTCCGAAACCGCCGTCGTACCGTTCACTGCACCGGCCTTCACGTCCTTGGTCATGCGCTCCGGATGGATCAGCAGCGCGCGCCGCTGCACATAGGCCGGCGCCAGCAGGGCGGCGGTAGGGACCCGCACAAAGCCAGGATCCCCGATGTGCTGCTGGCGATCGGCCTGCGCCAGTCGACCCGCCTCGGCGTAGTAATGGACAAACTCCGGATCGTCAAAGCTGAACCTCGGGCCCTCCTTGCCCGTCGGCGAGCGCGCTTCCAGCATCTGAAGGATCTGCAGCACCACCACACCGCCAAAGGAAGATGGCCCCATGGCACAAACCGAATAGACCAGGAAGGGCGCGCACAGCGGATCACGCGGTTCGCTGCGGTAGGCTGCCAGATCGGCCTCAGTCATCAGCGTTGGACGAAAGCCGCGCTGCGCAGAAGTCAAGAGTGCGCCACCAGCGCCGTCTTGCCACAAGGCAGCCGGGCCTTGCTGTGCAACTCGGCGCAAGGTCCGTGCGTAGGCCGGATGGGTCAGTGTGACGCCGACGGGTAGCTGTTTGCCGTCTGCACCGAAGTACAGCGGCACCATGTCCGGATGGTCTTTGGCTGCGCTGGCCGAAGACAACACCGTGTGCAGGTAGGCCGGCATCGGAAAACCACCTTCAGCCAGTTCGATCGCTGGCGCAAAGAGGGACTCCCAGGGCAGCTTGCCGTAGCGCTCGTGCACCTGTTTCAGCACGGCCAGCGTCCCGGGCACGCCAACCGTGCGTCCGCCGCGCTGCATGTCGTCGTTCTTCAACACGCTCCCATTCACATCGATGTTCAGAGCGGCCGTGACCCTGGCCGGCGCGGCGGCCAGTCCGTCATAACTGGTGAGCTTGCCGGTCGCTGCATCCCAATGCATGATGAGGGAGCCACCGCCGATGCCGGAAGATTGGGGTTCGACCAGACCCAGCACCATCTGGGCAGCAATGGCGGCGTCAATCGGACTGCCGCCCTGCTCCAGCATCGTCAAAGCAGCCCTGGTCGCCAGCGGATGCGCGGTTACTGCCGCCTGCCGAGCCGGGACGCTCGCGACCGGGCGTGGCGCCGGCGGCGTCCGGGTCGCACAAGCGCCCTGCAGGACCAGCAGCCCTGCGCCCAAGAGCAGGCGAGCGGCACCCACGACTCGAAGAGTCTTCATGTTGTTTTCTCCGTATGTCGGTCCGACTGCTGTTCAAGTTGCATCAAACGCCGCCTGCAACCACTCGATGCCCGAAGGCTCCACGGTCACCACGTCAAAGCGGCAGGGTGGCGGTTCACGCAGACGCATCAGGTAGTGGCGCGCTGCAAAAACGATGCGCCGCTGCTTCAGGGCACTGACGCTGGCCGCAGCGCCGCCGTGGCTGACACTGCTGCGCCGGCGCACTTCGACAAACACCACCGTGCCATCGCTCGCACGCATGATCAGGTCAATTTCGCCGCCACCACGCCCCGGCGTCCGATAATTGCGCTGAAGAAGGCGCAAGCCGCGCTCACACAAGTGCGCGAGCGCAGCGTCTTCTGCCGCGTCGCCGAGCTGCTTGGTGGTACCCGTGTCGGTCTTGATCTGAGGAAGAACCATTGAATTCCGCTCATGCTGTTGCTTATGCCCTGGCCCTGCGCGCTGCGTCCGAGGCTGCAGCTGGCCAGAATTATCCGCCCGGCGCGCTCTACGTGGTGGCAACACCCATCGGCAATCTGGCCGACATCACCTTGCGCGCACTGCACCTGCTGCAAATTGCCGACACCGTGGCCTGCGAGGACACGCGCCACAGCCAGACTTTGCTGCGGGCCTATGGCATCGACAAGACTGCTGCACAACTGCTGGCTGTGCACCAGCACAACGAGTCCGAGGCCGCGCAAGTCGTGATTGAAAGACTGCGTCAGGGGCAGCGCGTCGCCTACGCCAGCGACGCCGGCACACCCGCCATCAGCGACCCCGGTGCGCGTCTGGTGGCCGCCGTGCGACTGGCGGGCCTCCCCGTGATTCCGCTGCCCGGCGCCAGCAGCGTCACCACTGCGCTGAGTGTGGCCGGCATTGCGCGCGAAGGCGTGCAGGAGGGCAGCTTTGTTTTCATCGGCTTTTTGCCGAGCAAGAGCAGCGAGCGTGCTACGGCCGTTGAGGCGCTACGTCTGGAAGCACGCAGCGTGGTCCTGCTCGAAGCACCGCACCGCATTGAAGCATTGGCGGGGGCGCTGGCCGCTTTGGGACAACGCACGGTCACGGTCGGGCGCGAGTTGACCAAGCAGTTTGAAGAAATAGCCACGCTCAGCGCAGAGGATCTGCCGGCCTGGCTGGCTGAGGATGCAAACCGCCTGCGTGGCGAGTTTGTGCTGGTGCTGCACCCAAGGCCGGGCGATGCATCCGTCGAGCCCGACGACCGTGTCCTGAAACTGCTGCTGGCCGAACTTCCCCTGAAAACTGCCGTCAAACTCTGCGCCGAAATCACCGGCGAAGCGCGCAACACGCTGTACGAACTGGCACTGAGTCTGAAGAAAAGCTAGCGCTAGCGCCCATGGCTGTCATCACGGCCTTCCAACAAGAATTGTTATCCCGAGCCGGCAGTTTGTTACTCAGTGCCAGCAGTTTGTCATCCCGGGCCAGCAGTTTGTCATCCCGGGCTTGACCCGGGATCCAGTGGCGGATGCACCATACTTCGTGAGGTCCGCCGGCCGACATGGCACTCAGCTCCGCGGCTGTCCCCCGACCTGCGGTCTCCTCCTTGATGTCACTGCGCTGAGCGCCACGCCGTCCCGCAGCAGCCATCGTTATCGACCGTCAACCGCCGGGACAGTTCAGTGGCGCTCAAAGACACTAACCGGCTGTGCAGATTCCCGAACTGGCCGCTCCATTGCCGACGTTGGCGAGCAGTCGGGCTGGAGAAATACGAATCACAATATGAACTGAGAAACTCCTTCGATTTCTCAAGATTGCGAGATAGGCTTGCCCTGGTTTCTTGGGGTGGCGCTAGCCTCGCCCAGCATGGCAAGCCGCTTTTGCCACATTAGCCCCCATTTTTTCGTTCGCGCTCTGTCATCGTCCGATGCGGCGGCAAGAAATCGATCAATGGCCGTACAAACACGAAGTGCCGCATAGTTTCTGCGTTGCTTCATAGACCTGTCTCTCATTGCCCCTTCCCTCTCGCGTGTCGTGAAAGCACCAACTAATTTCAAGATCCTATCTAACTATTGTCATTGCGCCAACCGTCTAGCTTAGAAGGACATACCCTTTTTGAATCAGACACCCACGCACATCGCGTATTCCGTTTTGATAGGCAACTCCGTCGCCGTACGCTGCACGAATCCTCTCATTGCATATGACTACATCGTTCTTGTATTTCAAGAGTTCATCACCTATCAGGTTAACGGCTGGAGTGTGGTAACCCCTAATTGAATTCCCATACGACGAGCAACCTCCAAGGCCGATGATTTGACTGGTGGCGCAGATAAGCAGTAGCGTGTAAGAAACCCTCATCATGTCTCCTCGCTCGGTGATTGTTGGTGAGAAGTCATTCCGGTTTGGCGCGTGTGAGTGCCTGAGCGGCGTAGCGGTTCTGTAGGAAGATGACGGAAACAGGGTGGGCAGCCATATGGTTGTAGTTATGGTAACGGGTATTGTTATGACTATTACACAAGAGTGATGAAAGTGGTATCCCCCATTTGGGGGATACAGACCGCTTTTCCATCACAAGACTTATCTGCCGGGTGATGAACCTACGCGCCTGATTGCGCTGCCAAACTTTGGATAAATATGCGGTCAGCATCAAGATTGTTGGCGTATTGTTTATTGTCATTTCGACCTTCAGTCAACTTAAAGTCCGATGCTGTTTCCCTACCAGACCCACAAGCGCTGAATAGGTAATGAGCGTGACAAAGTGCGGACAAATGTTCAATTAGCTCCTATGGCCACGTGGCGGACAGACGAATAGCGTTTATCGGACTTCCAGAGACCGGGCGTTCGTGACCGGATGGTTACGTTGCGATCCGGCGGGCGGGCCTGCCGAACAAACCCTGAAACCGAATCAGTCTCTGGGGCGATGGTGGAGCGGAAAAGTTCGAAGGTAAATAGTCTATTCAGACTCAGTAG
>Ga0194063_10000403_pt1 | contig 32112 bp, 31 predicted proteins | sample SepL3720m_MetaG_FD_155459 | JGI IMG/M metagenome (GOLD analysis project Ga0194063, IMG submission 155459) | Anoxic zone freshwater microbial communities from boreal shield lake in IISD Experimental Lakes Area, Ontario, Canada - Sep2016-L373-20m | ecosystem: Environmental > Aquatic > Freshwater...
TGGTGGATTTCGGGAGATTTCGCTGAACGCGTTGTTTGTGTTGTTATTGCAATAAAAAGTCGCTTTCAAAAAGCGCAAGTCATTTTTTAATAAGTAAAAAAGCGGGTAGCGGGAATCGAACCCGCATGGCCTGCTTGGAAGGCAGGAACTTTACCACTAAGCTATACCCGCGAAAGTGCTGAACAATGTAGCGCGCGGGCGGGCGCAAGGTCAACTCCGAAGTGGATCTCCCGAACAGGGTGGCGGCGCAGCTCTGTTGGCACGTTTCCGGATCTTCCCCGGAGGCATGTCTTTTGGCTACGAATACCAGTGCCCAAACGCGCGGGACGCCCATGCTTCCCCTGGCCAACGATCACCGATTGCAACTTCAGAGATGCCCCGGGCGCCCCAAATCCGTCAGGCACGTAAGAACGCGGGAGGCAGGGAGTGCGGCTCGACAAAACCAGCGCGCTAGCGCTTCGTGGATCGGGCCAGTCGAGCGTTTGGCCCAGGGTGGGCAACCGGAGCGAAGCGGAGAAACGATAGATGAAAGGGAGGGGCGTCGCCCTCGGCACCCTTGCTGTGGCAGAGAGGATGCCGGGGGCGACATCCCTCCATGGATTGCGCTGACGCGCGGATCAGGGGGCGCACTCGGGCATTGATTTTTTCTGAAGAAGGGAGAGATTCGCCGGGATGCAGGATCCACGATGCGACAAGCTGGCCGCGGTATTGACCCGGCACTCCACGAAATTGGCCAAGGGGGAGAACGTCCTCATAGAGATTTTTGACGCGCCCGACGAGATGGCGGTATCGCTGATCCGGGCGGCGCGGATCGCCGGGGCGGTGCCGTTTGTGAACGTGCATCATTCGCGGATCGCCCGCGAGATGGCGCTGGGCGCGACCGAGGCGCAGATGGATGTCGCGCGGAGCGTCGAGCTGCTCCGCATGAAAAAGATGCACGCCTACATCGCGGTGCGCGGGAGCCACAACATCACCGAGATGTCGGATGTCCCCGACGAGAAGACGCGCATGATCACGGGCCGGATGCGCCCGGTGATGGATTGGCGGATCAACAAAACGAAGTGGGTCGTGCTCCGCTGGCCGACCCCCGGCATGGCCCAGCAGGCGCAGATGAGCACGCCCGCGTTCGAGGCATTCTTTTTCAAGGTCTGCACGCTTGATTACTCGAGGATGGCGCCCGGCATGGCCGCGCTGAAAGCGCTGATGGACGGCACCGACCGCGTGCACATCAGGGGCCCGGGGACGGATCTGCGGTTCTCGATCAAGGGGATCGGGTCGGTCGTCTGCGGCGGCGACCGCAACATCCCGGACGGCGAGGTTTTCTCGTGTCCGGTGAAGACCAGCGTCGAGGGGCACGTGGCGTTCAACGTGCCGAGCATTTATCAGGGGCAGGCGTTCGACAGCGTGCGGCTCGAGTTTGCCAAAGGCCGTGTGGTCGGCGCGTCCGCGAACAACACGGCGGCGCTCAACCGGATCCTCGACAGCGATGCCGGCGCGCGGTTCATCGGGGAGTTCAGCCTCGGGTTCAACCCGCACATCCTCCACCCGATGCGTGACATCCTTTTCGACGAGAAGATCGCGGGCTCGTTTCACTTCACCCCCGGACAGGCCTACAAGGAAGCCGGGAACGGGAACATGAGCCGGATCCACTGGGACATGGTCAGCATCCAGCGGCCGGATTACGGCGGCGGCGAGATCTGGTTCGACGGGAAGTTGATCCGGAAGGACGGGCTCTTCACGGCACCCACCCTGAAAAAGCTGAATCCCGCCCACCTGATCGGGAAGCGCGCGTAGCATGCTGAAGCGTTCGATCATGAACCCGCTCGAGGTGCGGATGGGATACAAATTCCGCAACGGCCTGCTGCTGGCCGAGGCGTTGACCCACCCGAGCATTTCGCTCGAAAGAAAAGATTACCCGTTCGACAACCAGCGTCTCGAGTTCCTCGGGGATGCGGTCATCCAGATCGCGGTCACCGAGCACCTTTTCCGGATGTTTCCTGATTTCAGCGAGGGACGGCTGACGAAGCTGCGGACGCGGATCGTCTCGCGGACGGCGCTGCGCGAGCGCGGGCTGGCGCTGGATCTCGGGAGCTACCTCATGATGGGGCGCGGCGAGGAGGCCAGCGGCGGACGCGAACGGTCCTCGACCCTGGCGGATGCGTTCGAATCCGTCGTCGGGGCGATCTTTCTGGACGGCGGGTTCGAGGCCGCCCGAATGTTCCTGCTCCAGCAGATGGACGAAACCTTCGCCGTCCTTGCCGGGCAGCCGGAGGAAATCAACCCGAAGGGCATCCTCCAGGAACTCCTCCAGGCGCTCGCCCCGAACGCCCCGGAATACGAACTCCTCTCGCAGACCGGCCCCGAACATTCAAAAAAATTTGTCTGCCGGGTGCTGTGGAATGGGATCGAGCTCGGCAGCGGGGAGGGGCTGAGCAAAAAGGAAGCCCAGGTCGCCGCCGCCGCGCGCGCGCTCGCCGAACGCCCGTGGGAAAAAGAAACCCGGAAGCCCGCCCAGAAAAAAAACTCGAAATGATTTATCAACTTCCGCTTTACGCCACCGGCCTCGCCGCCGGGGCCTTCTTAATTTTCAGCCATGCCTTCGCGCTGGCGCGCGAGGAATCCTGCATCGCCTGGGCGAGGGAGTTCCCGCGGAGCCGTCCGGCCGCGACGGTGCTTCTGGCGGTTGCGGCGGTCTGGAGCTTCTGGCTCGTGAGCGGGATTGATCTCGGCGAGTTTTCTCCGCTGAGGAACGTGATGCTTGTCGCGATCGCGGCGGGCGCGGTGCTCTCGTGGATTTATGTCCCGGAGTTTCTGGCCGTGCGCGCGCTCGGGATGCTCCTCCTCCTTGCGGCCGAGCCGCTGCTCGAGTCGGCCGTGCTGCGCACCGAGCCCACGCGGCTGCTGCTGGTCGTCCTCGCCTACGAGTGGGCGATCGCCGGACTTTTTTTTGTGGGCATGCCGTATCTCCTGCGCGACGCGGTCGCGTGGGTCACGGCGAGCCCGCTGCGATGGAAGGCCGCTGCGGCCGGGGGCGTGGCGTGGGGGATCGCGCTGGTCGCCTGCGCGCTGCTCATCTGGAACCAGTGAACGGCCCCTGCCGCACACCGCCACATGAATAAGACGGCCCGCGCACCTGGAGAGCTGCTCGCCTTCCTGTTCTCAGCGTGGCCGGAAACAAAAAAATCCAAGATCCGCAGCTGGCTGAAACACCAGTCGGTGCTCGTGAACGGGGAGCCGGTCACCCAGTTCAACCATCCCGTGAACCCCGGGGATGTGATCGGGATCCGGCTCGTCAAATATGCCGCGCCCCGGACGCCGCTTTCGGCGGGGATCAAGGCATGGTTCGAGGACGCGCACGTGATCGTCATCGATAAGCCCCCCGACCTCCTCAGCATCGCGAGCAACGCCGAGGACGAGAAAACCGCCTATTTCCTGCTCACCGACTACCTCCGCGGAAACCGGCCGAAAGCTCGCGAGCGGGTCTGGATCGTCCACCGGCTCGACAAGGAAACATCCGGGCTCATGGTCTTCGCAAAAACCCCGGAGGCAAAAGAATTTCTTCAGAGCCATTGGGACAGCGTCGAAAAACATTACGAGGCGGTCGTCGAGGGGCACCTCAAAAAAAATGCGGGCGTGCTCGAATCCGATCTCGACGAGCGCAGCCGCTTCCAAGTCCACATCGCCCGCGCCTCGGAACACACCCGCCACGCGATCACCCACTACCAGGTCCTCGCAGAGAGCCCGCGCGGATCACTCGTCCGGCTCCGCCTCGAAACCGGGCGCCGCCACCAGATCCGCGTCCAGCTTGCCGCCGAGGGCTGCCCGATCATCGGCGACAAAAAATACGGGGCCCAATCGGATCCCGCCGGACGCCTCGGCCTGCACGCCACGTTTCTCAAATTCCCTCACCCGGCCACCGGAGCGGAGATGCGGTTTTCCTCCCCGCTTCCCAAAGCCCTGGCCGTCCACGCCCCGCCGAAGACGAAATGACCGGCGGCGGCCAAGCCGCTGCCCGTCGGGTCTTGCCACATTTAAAATATAGGCCCGACCCCTTTTGCCTCCCCGCGCCCCCTTTTGCCTCCCATTTTTTCTGCCATGTCCGCGCCATCGCGGGTAGGATGCGCCGATGACGACATGGCAATGGCCGGCGATGGCCGGTGTTCTGGCACTGGGGATTTTGGTTGGTTGGCTGGCCGCATCGATCCGCGTTGCGCGGGCCGGCGCACGCGCTTCCGCCCTTGCGGCGCGGGGGGAGGAGCTCGAAAGCCAGATTTTGAAGCTCGACGGCTCGCTCGCCTCCGAACGGCAGAAGGCCACCGATCTCGCCTCGTCGCTCGCCACTTCCCGGGCGGATCACGCGCACCTCATGGAACGGCTGGATGGCGACGCGAGGCGGCTGGCCGAGATGCAGGAGCGGATGAAGCTCGAGTTCGAAAACCTCGCGAGCCGCCTGCTCGAGGAAAAGAGCACCAAGTTTCTCGAGCAAAACCAGCAGCATCTTTCGGCCCTGTTGAGCCCGCTGCGCGAGAGGCTCGGAGAATTCCGCGAGCGCATGGAGAAAATTCATACCGAGGAGGAAAAATCCGCCGCCGCCCTGGGAACCCAGCTGAAGAGCCTCCACGATCTGAACCGCCAGATGGCTGAGGAAGCCGGCAACCTCACGAGCGCCCTCAAAGGACAGTCCAAGTCCCAGGGAACATGGGGGGAGCTCGTGCTCGAGCGTATCCTCGAAAAGTGCGGCCTCACGAAGGGCGTCGAATACGAGACGCAGGCTTCGTTTCAGGATGAGGACGGCACCCGCCGGATGCCGGATGTCGTGATCCGCCTCCCCGAAGAAAAGTGCCTGATCATTGACGCGAAGGTCTCGCTCACCGCCTACGAGAGGGCGGTGAACGCGCCCGCCGAAGCCGCGAGGATCGCCGCCCTCCGCGAGCATGTGGCGTCGGTGCGCCGGCATGTCGAGGAGCTCTCGCGGAAGGATTATCCCGCCCTGAAAAACCTGCGGTCTCCGGATTTTGTTTTAATGTTCGTGCCGGTCGAACCCGCTCTCCACCTGGCTCTCCAGGAGGATCCCGCGCTTTACGGAGATGCGTTCGAGAAAAATGTCGTGCTGGTTTCCTCCTCGACCCTCCTCGTCGCCCTCCGCGCGGTCGAGAGCGTTTGGCGGCACCGGAAGCAGACGGAAAACGCGCAGGAGATCGCCCGGCAGGCAGGGAAACTCCACGATGCGTTCATTCTCTTCGCCGAATCCCTCGAGGAGATCGGCTCGCGCCTCGACCAGGCCAAGGCGGCCTACGACCTCTCGCTTTCCCGCCTCGCCACCGGCCGGGGAAACCTCGTGCGGCGCACGCTCGAGCTCCAGAAACTCGGTGCCCGCGGAGACAAGCATCTCCCACCCGCAATCGCCCGGCTCGCGGAGGAATAGCGGCTTCAGTCGCGGAAATTCTGGAACCCCAAAGCGACTCCGAAGTCGCGGCCCCTGCAGAAAGCGATGACGTTTTGCAGTTCGTCGCGGCTTTTTGCTGTCACGCGAATCTGGCGGTCCAGGAGCGCGCTCTGGGCCTTGAATCCGCCGGCCTTGATGCCCTTCACGATTTCTTTGGCTTTGTCGCCGTCGAGCCCCTGTTTGATGATGAAATCCTGCGTGGCGTGTCCGAGCGGCGAGATCGCCGGTTCCTTGCGTTCGACATTCCGGAGGTCGATGTTCCGCTTTGCCAGCTTGCCGACAACGATGTCGTGCAGTGCCTTCAGGCGCGTCCCGTCCTCGGCTTTCAACGCGATTTTCGAGTCCTTTGCGATCCATTCGATCGTCGCGGAACTTCCCTTGAAATCAAACCGCGCGGCCAGTTCCTTGTGCGCTTGGTTGACCGCATTGTCGATCTCCTGCTTGTCGATTTCCGAAACAATGTCGAAGGATGGCATGCGCCACAAATAACCGGAGCCGCCCGCCCGGTCAATTTTCCCTTTGCCGCGAACGCCGGATAAACTGCCCTCACCCGAGGTGCCTCAGGAAGGAAAAAAAGAAGGGGCTAAGGCTGCCACCGAACCGCGGGTTGATCTCCAGGATGAAGGGCTGGCGGCCCCGGAGCTTGTAGTTGAAGCAGCACAGCCCCTCGAAGCCGAGGCAAAGAAGAATGGACGCGAACACATCCAGATGCGGACAGCGACAGACCTTCGTGCAAACCGCCACGTCCTTTCCCTTGATCGGCGTTTCGGTGGCAAAATAATATTCGACGTTCAGCGAGCGGACGATTTTCCGATCCTGGAAGAGAATGTGCGTGGTGTATTCATAGCGCCCGGGAAGAAACTCCTGGGTGAAATAATCCGGGTCGGCCAGCTTGTCCGAGAATCTCCGCGCCGTTTGTTCGTCGGAAATCACGTGGCTGTTTTTCCCCCACTCATCGACTTTCTTTTTCAGGATGAACGGGAAGGGAAGGTGGCCGCCCATCCGGGGAACAAATTTTCCGAAGCCGTTTTCGATGAGCGCCTGGTTCAGCAGGTATTTGTTGTCGCACAGCAGGAGGCATTCCATGCTCGGGATGGGGATCGGAGAACCGGCGGCGAGATCGCCCGCTCCGGCCAGCACCTTCAGGTCGTCCATCGTCAGCGGCACGGCGAGATCGCATCCCCGGATGGCGGCGTGCGAAAACTCCCCGAACGCGATCTCATGCCCGGTGGATTCGAACCCCGCCCGGAGGGGGATCATCCATTCCTTCCTGCGCGAAAAGTGAAGCTTCAGTTTCTTCCTGGCAAAGAGCCGCGAGAGAAGCCTCTGGTATTCCAGAAACGCCTTGTTCGCGATCCGGGCATCCCATTGCTTCCACGCGTCGGACGCGCCCCTCACCAAACGCTCCGCCGCGCTCATCTCCGGAAACCTCCGGCGCGGCGCGCGTTCCGCAAAATCCGTGACAAGTCCGTCTGCAATCGGATCAAACTAACACGGCAGAATCGCACGTCAACGGGCGTCAGCACCGGCGGCCACATCCCGGAGGAAGCGGGCGGGGTTGCCGACCCAGATCTGGCCGGCGGGGACATCTTTGGTGAGAACGGAACCCGCGCCCAGAACGCTGCGGGCACCGATCCGCAGCGAGGCGTTCGCCCGGGCGACCACGATGGAATGCGCGCCGATAGTGACGCCGTCTCCGAGGATGATCCGGTGATCCGAGCCGATGCACGACTCGGCGGCCAGAGTGACATGGTGATAGATCCGGCAATGATTTCCGATGGTGACCTGCGGGTGCATGACGATCCCGAGCGCATGGTGTTCCAGGGTCACGCCGGCCCCGACGACCGCCTCGGCGGGGAGCAGGCATTTGTGGATCGCCCAGTTCAGCGTCTTGACGGCGCGTGCGGCGAGCCGCAAATCCCGGCGATAAAGCGCGCGGGAAATCGCCCACAGGCGTTCGGGCATCCGGCTGCTCATGGCGTCCTCCCGTCCTGCAAAAGGTCTTCGACAAAAGCGGTGACGCGGGCGATCTGGTGTTCGCGGGAGAAGAGGCCGTCGCGCGCGGCGAGGCGGCTTTTCTTTTTTGCGATCATCCCGGCGTCGAGTTGGCGGAGCAGATCCTCCAGGGCGGACTGGTATCGGGGATCCCAGGGAGCGCGGCCGGGCAGCCGCCACATCCCGTCGGCACCGAGGTCGTAGCCCATGGGAGTCTGATTGGTGATCACGGGCAGGCGCGCCTCCAGATACTCGGGCAGCTTCGTGGTGTAGCGATACGACCCGACCCCGTCCACGCTCTGCGGCAGGCTTCCCACGTCCATCGCCCGGAGGACCGGCATCACCTCGGCCAGAGGCACCGGACCGGGAAGAAAAACGCGGCGTCCGAGGTGGCCGCCCGCCAGCTCGCGCAGCGGCTTCAGGCCGTCCCCGCCGCCGACGATCAGCAGGCAGAGATCCGGCCGCTCCACGTTTCGCGCGGCGCGGACGAGATCGAGTCCGTAGCACCATTGCAGGCGCGGATTCCAGACGAGGCTTCCGACGATCCCCACGACAATCGCATCTGCGGGGATGCCCCAGCGCGCACGGATCTCGCTTCGCGACGGGCATTCGTTGGATTCCCCGATCACCCAACCCTCGGCGGTGACCGCCTTCGGGGCGCCGACCGCCATCGCCCGCCCGCAGAGATAGGGCGTCCACCCGATGAAGCCCGCGCAGCACCGGCAGAGCAGCCGCTCGTAAACTTCGAAGGCGATGCCGGCAAGCGGATGCAGCGCGCGGACAAACGGCCCGACCGCGTCGCCGCTGCTGAAAACATAGGGCACCCCGAGGAACATCCTCGCCATCAGGCACGCCGCGCCGCCGGCGATCCCGGTGCCCTCCATGACAAGAAGATCCGGCTTCTCAAGCTGCAAGGCCCTCCACAGGCCGAGGAGGCTTCCTCGTTTTTTGGCCTTGTCGAACGGAAGCTCCACGGCGCCCGGCACGCCCGAGAGGAGAGCCTGCATCCGCAGCGCTTCGTTCGAGCCGCTGCCCTTGGTTGCGAACCACGCGATCTTCATCGTTCGATCCCTTTCTTCCGGAGTTCGATCGCCCCGTTGTATGCGTCCTCGGTCATTGCGGCAATCCGATCCCATGTATATTTTTCTTCCACAATCCGGCGCGCATTTCCACCCATTGTGCGGACGGAATCCGGACGCGCAAGAAGCGTTCGCAGGCAGGTGCCGATCCCGGCCGGGTCGTGGGAAATAAATTCCCCGTTCACTCCGGGCTCGATGAAGTCCTCGGTGCCGTTGATCCGCGGGGCGAGAACCGGCAGCCCGCACGCGGCGGCTTCGATCGTGGCGAGGCTGAACGCCTCATAATGGCTCGGAAAAAGAAAGATGTCGCCCGAGGCCATCGCGTCCGCAATGTCGTTGCGGAAGCCCCCGAAGGTGACTCGGCCGGCGAGGCCGGGTTCCGATGCCAGCCGTTGGAACCGCTGGCGATCCGGGTCGTCACCCGCGACGAAGAGCTTCAGCCGCGTGTCTTCGATGGTGGCGATCGCGCGGATCGCAAGATCCAGGCCTTTCCGCGCCCACTCGCCGCCGGAAAAAACGGTGAGGAAGTCTGTCGGCGCAAATCCGTTTTTTTTCCGCCAGGCGTCGCGCTCCGCCGTCGGCAGCGGGTGGAACAACGCGGTGTCGGCGGCATTCGGGACGATCCGCACCACCGAATCCCCGATCGCATAGAACCGGCGCAGCTCCCTCTCCACGCCGCGGGAAACCGGCAGGAAGACCAGCGGTGCGCGGCCCGCACCGCGATCGTAGAGCGCTTTTTCCGCAGCGCATGTGCGGAGGTGGTAGAGCCATCGCGTGAACCGCCGCGGCAGCGAGACGCGCTCCTGCCCGCCGAACCGGCGCAGGGCCTCGTGCTTCGCGGGCTGGATGTTCTGGATCGTCACCACATCGGCCCGGCTCGTGTTGCAGCCGATCGAATGCACGATATCAAAATCGTGGCGGCGAAGCCGGATGTCCGCGAGTGCGTGGTAGCTTGAAAAATCCACGACCTCCGGCCAGCCCGGACCCGGCATCCTGTGCCATTTCACGAGCCCGAGGTCGAGATCCTCCGCCTTCCTGGCAAAGAGATGCACGTCGTGGCCTTTCCGGGCGAGCCGCTCGGCGACTTCGTTCACCGGGCGCGCGCTGCCGTCGCGCCGGTTGCAGTTGATCATGGCAAAGGCGATTCGCATGGCGGTTATTGCGGCGGAGGGCCGCCTTTTGCAGCGCGCGGAAACAGGACAAATCCCGCGAACAGCGAAAAAACCACGCTGCCGGGCCCGGCCAGCCAGTTCCCCGCAAACAGCACGACCGCCCCGGTGACGAACAGCGCCTTGAACATCATCAGCGATTCGCTCCGGAGCCCCGCGCGCTCGAAAATCCGCACCTGCTTCCAAATAAGCCACAGCGCATAGAAAAAAATCCCGCCGCCGATCACCCCGAAGGAGAGCAGGATTTCAAAATACCCGTTGTCGCCGATCGTGCCGCCGGCGTCCATAGCTCCGGTGTTGACGCGCCCGGCAAGTCCGGTCGCGCCGAGCCCGTTGCCGATCGGATTGCTCAGGAGCGAAGTGATCCCGTAGCCGGCAATCTCAATCCGCCCGCGGAAGGATCCGTCTTCCGTGATCGAGCCGATCGTCTGGAGGCGCTCGGAAATCTTTTCGCGGCCGGGCATGCGCCCGAGCGCGAAATTCCCGACCATCGCCGCCGCGCAGAGCAAAACGACGGTGCGCAGGGTGCTTTTTCCCCGGTTGAGAATCGGGACCAGCACCACAGCCATTCCGATGGTGATGATCGCCGTTCGCACAAACGTCAGGAGGATCGTGGCGAGGATCAGCGCCGGGCTGAGCCAGCCTCCCGCATTCCGCCAGCGCTGCGACACGAGCATCGGGATCACCGCCATGGCAAGGAAACCGGCCAGCACGCCGCGCTCGCTCATCGTGGAGAACACCGTCATCTCGGTCGGGCGCAACTGCCCGAGGTAGCCCTCGAATCCCACCGCCCTCACCCAGAACGCATCCCACGGAGGGATCGTGTAATACTGATACCATCCATAAATGCTCACGACCACCGCGGCCCAACCGACCGATTTGACCCAGCGGTCGAGCATCCGCTCGTTCCCGCACGCCAGCGCGGCGCAGCCCATCATCGCCAGCGGCGCCACATATTCGGCGAGCGCGTAAACCGCCGCGAATTGGTTGCGCGCGAATCCGACCGCAAACCCGATCGCCAGCGCGCCGGCGAAGAGATGAAAAATATGCCGGAGGTAGCGCGGGAAGGTTTGGTAATGCCCGAGGACGAACAGAAAGATCAGGCCCGAGATCATCAGCGGCGTGAGGCTGATCGGCGAGAAGGGATTGAACGAACCCGCCATCCAGTCAACGAACCGGCGGATCCCCCGGTTCAGAACCGTCACCCACACGAGATAGTCAATGAGCCAGCTCGGGTTCTTGAAATAAAGAATCAGCGCGGGAGCGATGATGAGTGCGGCAATAATCCAGTCCATGGGATCAGCCTGCGGGAATGGAGAGAAGCTTCCGCCAGCGCGAAGCCAGCACGGCATCGGAGAAAAACCTCCCGTAATATTCGCGGCAGCGCCCGCGCAGCTCGGAAGACGGTGGAGAAGCCGCGGCCAGCGCCTCCGGAAGCTCGTGCGGCTCGACCAGCCGCACCACGTCGGGCTCGGCCGGCCCGAGCTCGCCCATCGCAAAGGATCGCATCCCGCCAGTGCGGGTCGCCAGAACCGGAACACCAAACTGCAACGCTTCGAGAATCACATTCGGAATGCCCTCGCGATCATCCAGGCTCGGCACACACAACCGGTCGATCCCGGAAAAAAACCCGCCGAGAAAATCCGTCCGCGCGGATGCGGCGAACGCGCCGTGCAAAAAAAAGCGGCCGGGATTTTTTTCCTGCCGGCGGCGCAGCGCCTCCTCTTCGGGGCCGCGTCCGGCGATATGCAACTCGCAGGGGGCCTGGCTTTTTTCGATGAGATCCGCGAGGACGCCGACGCCTTTTTCTGCGGTCAGGCGGCCGAGGAATCCGAACCGGGGCGGCCCCGGTAAACGCGCGGCCACCGGGCCGGGCCGCATCGCAAGCTCGGTCGGCTGCACCGCCCAGACCGCCGCGCCGCGCGACGGATACCGCCGCGCCGTTGCCGGCGAAATAAACACCAGCTTGGAAAAGAACGCGCTGTAGATCCGGAGCTGACGGAGAACCGGCGGGTTCAACTCGTGCGTGATGTGGTAGTAGAACGACTGCCGGGCCCGAAGCAACAAGGCAAGAACCGGCGAAAGGTGGCGCATCCCGACGGCCAGAAAAACATCCGGCCTTCCGCGCCCGCCGGGGAGCGCATGCCCGAAAGTTGCAAGTTCACGGATCTTCCCAGGGGGCACGGGCGTCCCGCCCGTGTGCGGCTCGTCACCGCGATACGAATTCCAGTCTCCAAACGGGCGGGACGCCCGTTCCCCCTGTGGTTCGCAACCTTCGGAGATGCGCCCGCCGGGGAGGCAAAGCCGGCTCTGACACCGCGCGACCCGCACGCCGATCCGCGAAAGCTCTCCGGCGGCGGAGGCAGAAAATCCATGCCCGGGGATGTCTTTGATGAGGACGCGGATGTCGCCGAACATCGGACGGAGGAGTTCGCACAACTTGAGCGTCGTCGTCGTGTGGCCGCCGACTTCCGGGAGGCTCGAGAAAATCACCAGCGAGCGCGGCTTCATGCGGCACCACCGTTGCGGGTTCGGACAACATTGACAAGCAACTCCGCGAACCGCGCGGCGATCGACGCCTTGTCGAATGTCTGCGCGGCGAACGCCCGCGAGACCTCAGGCGCGGGGTGCGGGCGGGCGGTCATCTCGCCGATCGCGCCGGCCAACTCGACGGGATCATCGGTCCGGAGCGGAATATCCGCCGCGCAAAGATAGTCGGCGTTCCCGTTTGTTCTTCCCACGATCACGGGAATCCCGCACGCCTGCGCCTCGGCAACCGACGATCCGAAATCCTCCTCCTCGCTCGGCTGGATCAGCACGTCATGCGCCCGCAGCAGCCCGGGCACATCATTCCGAGGCACGGACGGAATCCACACGAGGCGATCTGGAAACGGAAACGCGGCGATCAGCTTCTCGTATCCGGGAACAAACCCGACCTGCCCGACAATGGTCGCCTCGAGATCCGCTCCGTCGGCCAGCGCCCGCGCGAGCCCGTCCAAAAAAAGATCCAGCCTCTTGCGCGGGACGATCCGCCCGAGCCAGAGGCATCGTTTCCGTGTGGCGGCCCGCGCGTCGGAACCGGGACGGAATGTTTCCAAATCGATCGGGTAAGGGACGCTTGCCGTGCGGCTTTCAGGAATTCCAAAATCTCCGTGCAGCGTCTTCCGCGATTGCGAGCTGCCCACGATGATCAGATCGGAAAATTCCATGCGTGGGAGTCCGGACTTCGACAGGCGGAGCATCGCGAGGAGCCGCCATTTCCAGGCCGCTGCCGCCCCGGCCACGCGCACGATCTCCGGGAACCTGCGCAGGACGGATCGCGCGTCGGTGCCCGGCGCTCCCTGCGCGAAGCTCCCCGTCGGGAGGCCGGGGACACGGCCGCGGGCGTAATCTCCAAACCACACGCACACATCGAACGCCGCGCGGCTGTGCTCGCGCTGAATCGCCTGCACCACCATCCGGTTGTAGCGGGCCACATCCAGCATCCGCGCCAGCGGGCCGACGACCGGAACCCGCTCGGTGCGTGCGCGGATGCGGTCGGAGATCCGGTTGTCCACATCTATAAAACGAAACCCCTCGTGCCCGCCGGACGCCGGACGCGGATCCACGAAGGACGCCTTGGAAAAAAAATGAATTTCGCATCCGCGGTCGAGCAGCGCGCGCAGCAGAAGCGCGTTCGCGCTGGCCACGCTCCCGGCCTGGCCGGAGACAAATCCCGTGGCGGCAATTTTCAATCCCATGATATGCGAGCCATGCTAAGCGGGCGCGGTCCTGACGTGGAAGGAAATGACGTGAGACGCGAAACCACAGGGGGCACGGGCGTCCCGCCCGTGTGGGCGCAGAGGTTCGTCTCGAACGAAGTCATCCGTTCGCCCTTTCCTTTTCTTCGGGCGCGGACCGCCCGCCGGTTTTTCCGAGAGCCACGAGATAAAAACGCCCGCAGAGCCAGTCCAGGCCTGGATCAAAGCCGCAGACGAGATCCGCGCCGTCGGGCGGATGGGCGGGGCGGATCGCAATAAGTTCATAGGCGTGCGCGGGCAGATACGACAGCGCCTTTTCGACGCTGCCGCCGAAGTCCTCGAGGCCGCATCCCGGGTGCATCTCGATATAAAGATCCGGCACGCCGGCCAGCGTCGCGGAAGCGCCGGCCAGCACCTCGCACTCGTATCCCTCGACATCAATATAAAGAACGTCCGGCCGCCCGTATCGGCCGCTCAACTCGTCGATCGTGATCGCGGGCACCCGGCATTCCCCGTGGCCGACCGATTGGCCGTCCCAGTCCTTGGAAAACAAAAGCGATCCCGGACGGGAGGCGACGACCGCGTGTTCGATCACTACGTTCTGCGCGCCGTTCAAGCGGCAGTTCTCGCGGGCGATCGGGATGTTGTGCGGGTTGGCCTCGACCGCGACAACGAGCCCGTGCGGGCCGACGTGATGGCCCAGTTGCAGGGCGACAACTCCCTGATGGGCGCCCGCGTTGAAGACGCGTGCGCCGGGCTGGAGCCGCCCGCGCAGCAGCAGCCGGATCTCCGGCAGGAACCCGCCACCATGTCCATACCAGTCCTCGGCCATGGGATCGCTGATCTGGATCTTCAACTCCATATCGCCGAAGCGCTGCGTCGCGACGTGCGGTTTGAACATCCGTTCCTCGAGCCGGATTTTCATATGGTGCAGCATCCGCAGCCACCCGGGCGGAATGTGCGCGCGCAGACGTTCTTTTCGCGCCGTCCAGTCGTTGCGGGGCCCGCTCATTCGCCGGAGGGCGGCCGTCCGTCGGCTTCCCGCGAACGAAGCGGCCGCGCGGGACTGCCGGCCCAGACCTCGTTGGCGGGAACGGATTTGGTGACCACCGACCCGGCTCCAATGACCGCCCCCTCGCCGATGGTGATGCCTTTCAAAACGACGCACCGGGCTCCGAGCCAGACATTTTTTCCGAGGCGGATCGGCCGGATTTCATTGGGCTGCCGGTTGAGCGGGCTGCCGGACCGCATCCCATGGTCGTGATCGATGAAATAGCATCCCGAGGCAAGCAGGCAGTCATCGCCAATTTCGATCCGGCCCTGGATGTTGAACTCGACCCGGCTTCCGATAAACACGCGGTCGCCCACAAGGATGGACGGCCCCGGCGTCCAATAATGATCGTAGTTGAAAAAGACTCCGGGCTGCAGACGGCAGTCCGCTCCGAGCCGGACCTGATGCGGCCACACGGCGCGGCACGCGGGGAGCCGCGTTCGCGGCCCGATCGAGGCGCCGCGCAGCCTCCAGACAGCTTTGCGCAGGACCGATGCCGGGGGGGGAATCGTAACCTCAAGGCTTCTCCACAGCCTTTGAAAAAATTCCGTTGCGCTCATCGGGCGTTTCTTCCGTCGCGGACGGCCTTCCATGTGATCGCGAACCGCTCGTTTCGTCGCGGGTCGCGGCGGAGGAGAAGCCGGACGTATTGGGCCGCTCCGGGCGCGTCCAATGATCCGACGAGCAAGGCCCAGAGAAGATGGCGCGCCCTTTTTCCGGCGGTCATCCGACGCGAGACCACGAAGTGTTCGTTCCAAACCATATCGTAGAGGCCCTCGGGAGAAAATCCCCCGCGGTGGCCCTGATCGGCATCATAGCGCGGCGCGATGTGGTGGACAACACGGATCTCGGGATCGAACGCGACGCCGAATCCCGCGGCCGCCACGTCGAGGCAAAGCGCGATCTCCCAGTGGACCTGCGCGCCCGCTCCGCGCAGCCTCTGCTCGAATCCGATCCGGCGCAGAAGATCCCCGCGCACCGCGGCATTGCAGCCCTTCAGCGTGTCCACGCGCCGGAACCTCCCGCCGCCGCGGTGGTGGTTCCCGAGAAACCTCCCATACCATGTGAAAATCCCCACCCGCCCGGTCGTCGGCTCGGCGGCCCGCATCTCCGGATGGTCGCGAAGCAGGTCGCGACCGCCGACCATCCCCAGGCGCGCGTCCGAAGAAAACCGCGCCGCAATTTTTTCGACCCAATCGGGAAGCGGTTCGGCATCGTCATCCAGAAGGCAGACGACGTCGCCCCGGGTGAGCTCGAGCGCACGCTGCATCGAGGCAACCACCCCCGGCACCTCCGCAAACGCTTTCTCGGGAAGACCCGGCACGGGGCCGCACAGCGCCGCCAGGGTTTCCTCGTCGCCGCGCCGGAGCCCGAGCACGATCTGGTCCGGCACCCGGCTCTGCGCGGCCAGCGCGCGGAGCGCGGTCAGCAAATGCGACGGCCTCCGAAATGTGGGGATGATGACGGAGATCTTCACCGGTCTCAGAGCCCGAACCGCGGAGGGGATTTCCCCTCGGCGACGACACGCTCCCAAAACGCGCTCCCCGGTTTTTTTTTCGCGTCCAGCACCCAGAGCGGAAGCTGGACGAGGAACAGAAAATACTCGGCGAAAAACCGGAGCGCGGCGGCGAGCCGGCCGCTTTGCGCCTTCGGGCCGCGGAAGCGCGACACGATGACCGCCGCCACATGCCGCGGGAGCAGGCGCAGAATCTCGGGGCCGGATGCGCCCAGATCATGCGTGCTCAGGACGCGCGGCTGCCAGCGCGCGGCGAGCTTCGCGGCCGAGGGGATCCGGCGCATCGGGTGCCCGACCACAGCGCCGGAAAGAAATGGGAACCCGACGCCGGAGTGCCGGAGGCGCGCGAAATATTCCATGTCTTCAAACGCGAACCGGAACCGCTCGTCGAACCCGCCGGTTTCCTCCATGAGCGCCCGGGGGATCGCGAAGTTGCACGACGGCGGGGCGGGCTCGCTGCCCCCGTAGCAGGGGGACTCCCACAACAGCGAATCGTGCGGGCCTTCGCCGGGCACCGTCTTCCCCACGAACACGACCGGCGGACCGGCGGAAACCCGCGCGATCCCGTCGAGATAGGCGGCCAAAAATCCCGGCTCCGGCAGGCAGTCGTCATCAACAAAAATCAGCCAGCCGGGCGGCGAACATCTCGCGGCGAAGTTGCGGTTTGCGCCCGGCCCCTTCCCAGGCCCGCGCATCCATGTCACCGAATCCGGCAGCGCGGGCCGTGGCGCGGCACCGTCCTCGCTGACAACCACCCCGCACGAGCCGTCCATCGGAAGCTGCGGCAGCAGGCGATCTAAGCAGCGTTTCAATTCCCGCGGGCGATCCTTGGTGGGAATGATGATGGTGGGCGTGTAGCTCATGCGATCCTGCTTCCAAGGGCTACCGGCAAGGCTCCGGCATGGCAACCTCCGATTGCCCGCCCGGGTTCGCTGTCATCGGGCGGGGACGGCGGGCAGGCGGATTTGGCGGAGCACCTCGTAGAGAACGATGCCTGCGGCGGTGGAGAGGTTGAGGCTGCGGGCGTCGGGGGCCATCGGGATCGCCCGGCACCGCGCGGCATTTTCCGCGAGGAGCGACTCCGGGAGCCCGCGCGTCTCGCGCCCGAAGACGAGATAGTCGCCGTCGAAAAATCGCTCCTCCCAATAAATTTTTTTCGCTTTGGTGGTGAAGAAAAAATATCTGGCCTGCGGGTCGCCGGCGCGAAGATCCGCGAACGACGCCCATTGTTTCACGTCGCAGCGGTGCCAGTAATCCATCCCGGCGCGCCGCAGCGACTTCTCGTCGAGCGAAAAACCGAGCGGCCCGACGAGATGGAGCCGGGCTCCGGCGGCGAGGCAGAGCCGGGCGATGTTCCCGGTGTTCGGCGGAATCTCCGGCTCGATCAGGACGACGTGGAGCATGGCTGGAATATGGGTCGCGATTCTCGAATGTCAGGATTTTTTAATCGGTTGAAAAACAAAAGCGGCGTCAGGCCGCCGCACTCCAAAGCCCGCTGGCGCGGGCGAAATGCAGCATCTGCGTTTCGCGCGAAGCGCCTTGGAGTGCGCGGACTTGTCCGCGCTTTTGGCACCAGGCACCCCATCAAAAATCATCCGGCACGCGAAGGCGGTCGAGTTTGAGGCTGATTGTCGCGCTTGCTGATTGACATCAGTTTTTTATGATGGCAAAGTGTGGGCATGATTCGAACGCAGATCCAGTTGCCGGACGAGGTTTTTGTCCGGGCGAAAAAGTTGTGTGCCGTGCGCGAGATCTCGCTTGCCGAACTCGCCCGCCGCGGCATCGAATACATTCTCAGCGTTTATTCCCCGGAACCCGGCGGCGGGGATTGGCAACCGCCGAAGCCCCGTCGGCTGGGCTGGAGAGGTCTCGGAGATGCCGAGATCAAGGCCCATGCCCAACTCACCGCGAACGAGATCTCCGTGCTCGGGCGCGGGAAAAAATAAGCGGCCATGCTGTCGGTTGACACGAATATTCTGCTGCACGCTTTCAATGCGGACTCGCCGAGCCATCGGGCCGCCTTCGCTTGGATCAATTCCATCCAGCGGAAAGAAGATGTGGCGATTTCCGAGTTCGTCCTCGCCGAACTTTACGGTCTACTGCGCAATCCCGCAGTGCTCAGGCATCCCCTTGCCGCCGCCGAAGCCGTCGAAGTCATCGCCGCATACCGCTCCCATCCGCGTTGGCGGCTGATCGGGTTTCCCTCGGAAAACCGCCCGCTGCACGATGCCCTCTGGAAAAAGGCTGCCGCCAAGACCTTCGCCTTCCGTCGGCTCTACGATGTGCGCACAGCACTCACGATGGTCGCCCAGGGAGTGACGGAGTTTGCGACGGCGAACGTGAAGGACTTCGAGGAGGCCGGCTTCCGGAAGGTTTGGAACCCGCTGGCCGATTGAAAACCGGCGGCGGTTAGTTCGCGAGGGTGGTGGCGGTTTTGTTCTGGCGGGTCAGGGCGACGAGATCCTCGATGATGCGCAGGGTTTCGTTGCGCACGGGATCCGGTTCCGGCGGCTTCGGGCCCTCGCGCTTCTCCGCTGCGGCTTCCTCGGGATCGTAGAAGTGGAGCTTGTCCCGCTCGCGCTCGTAGGCGACCGTCTCGAGCTTTTCGCGTTTCGAGCGGATGTCGTCGAGCGTCAGCTGCCAGACTTGGGCGTGGACGAGCGGGCCGCGCTCGGCGCGTTCTTTTTTGCGCAGCTCCTTGCGGGCCTTGTCATCCGCGAGCTCTTTCCGGCGGTCTTTTTCGTTGATGGAAACCGCGTTAATTTCGAGCCGCTCGCGCAGGCGCTTCATATCCTCGCTGATGTAGAGGAACTCCGGGTCGGACGCGATGCGGGCTTGGGAATGGGCGCGGAGCTCGTCCAGGAAGAGCGGCGACGGGAAGGGAGTGATCTTCACCGGGGCGACCTCGTCGTATTCCAGGCGGTTCTTCAGCGAGCCCTCGCCGATCTCCACGTTGTCAGTGCGCGACGGGAGGACGACATCTGACTCCACGCCTTTGAGCTGCGTGGATCCGCCCAGCACCCGGTAGAACTTCTGGATCGTCATTTTGAGCCGCCCCGCATCTGCTGCCCCGAGGCTGAAAAACGGCATGACCTTGCCGATGTCGAGCACCGTCTGCACCGTGCCCTTGCCGAAGCTGCGCTCGTCTCCGACGATCACCGCGCGCCCGTAATCCTGCAAGGCCGCCGCAAAAATCTCGCTGGCCGAGGCGCTGAGCCGGTTCATCACGACGACCATCGGCCCGGTGTAGGTGATCCCCGGGTTCGTGTCGCTCGCGACCGTGATTTTTCCGTCCGGGCCTTTCGCCTGCACGACCGGGCCTTTGGGGATAAAGAGCCCGGTGAGGTTGATCGCCTCCTCGAGCGATCCGCCGCCGTCCTTGCGGAGATCCATGACGAGCCCCTGGATGTCTTCCTGCTTGAGGCGGCCGAGGAGGGCGGAGATGTCCTCGGTCGTGCTTTTGGCCGGCCCGCCGCCGTTCATGTTCGAATAGAACAGAGGAAGCGTGATCCAGCCGATGCGGGTCTTCTGGCCGTCCGCCCCCTCCACGTCGAGCACCTCGGCCTTGGCCTCGGAGTCCTTGAGCTTCACGACGTCGCGGGTGATTTCAATGATCTGGCTCTTCGAAGGATCCACGGCATCGCCCGGAAGCACCTGCAGGCGGACGAGAGAGCCTTTTTTTCCGCGGATTTTCTCGACCACCTTGTCGAGCTTCATGTCCACGACGTCCTCGAATTCCCCCGAGCCCTGCGCGACCGCGGCGATCCGGTCGTTTTCTTTCAGGCGCCCGTCGAGATCCGCCGGCCCGCCGGGGACGAGCTCCATGACGCGGGCATACCCGTCGTCGCTGCGCAGGACGGCTCCGACCCCGACCAGCGAGAGCTTCATGGAGATGTCGAAATTGTCACTCTCCTCCTTGCTCATGTATTCCGAGTGCGGGTCGTAGGCCTGGGCGAGCGCGGTGAGGAACGCGCTGACCACATCGTCGCTGTCGGTCTCTCGGACGTTGCGCAGCGCCTGGTCATAGCGCTTGGTGACGGTCTTCTCGGGCGGACGCAGGGGGAATTCGTTCAGGTGCTCCTGGAGGAGTTCGGCCTCGACGCGATCCTTCCACAGCTTGTCGGCCTCGGCCATGTCTTTCGGCCATGCCGCCTTCTGGCGGTTCACCTGGACGGACTCGTTGCGGGCGAAGTCGTATTTCTTCTGCGCGAGCTTCTTGTTGCTGGCGACGCGGTCTTCGACGCGCTGCCGGAACCGCGCATAGATCTCGTGCGCCGGGCCCAGGTCGCCGCGGAAAATATATTCCGCGAGGTTATCGCCGTATTTTTTTTGGAATTCGTCCACGTCCGTCTGAATGAAATACATCCGGTTATAATCCAGGGTGATCGACTCGAGATACGTCGTGAGCAGTTTTTCGGACATCGCGTTGTCGAGTTTCTGCCGGCTGTAGTGCCCCTGCTCGAGCCAGCGCGCCACCGCCAGCGCGACCTGGCCGGAATCGGGCGATGCCGCGGCCGCCGCCGGACGGAGGGAGAGCCCGGTCGTCAGGATCGCAACAAACCCGATTGCAAAAAATTTTCTCATAGGTGCGTGGGAAACCTTGCAGAGATCGCTTGGAAAATCAAACTTCGTCATCAACATTCTGACCACACGACCATGAATCAGTTCAAATCATTTACCGGCGGGCCGCTCGACACGAACGCATTTTTTCTGGAATCCGCCTCTGGAAATCTCCTCTTCGATGCGCCCGAGGGGGCCGACGGGCGGTTTGCCGGGGAGAAGGTGGACTGGATCCTCCTGACCCACGGGCACTTCGACCATGTGGCCGACGCGGCGAAAATCCAGCGCCGTCACGGATGCCGGATCGCCTACCATCCGGACACCGCGCCGATGGTCACCGACGCCGGGTTTTTCCGCCGGCACGGTTTCGAGATCGAGATCGAGCCGTTCCATGCCGACCGGCTGCTGGAGGAATCCGGCGCCTGCGAGGTCGCCGGAACGAAAATGCGCGTCCTGCACGTCCCGGGCCACTGCCCGGGAAGCCTCTGCTTTTATTTTCCGGAGCTGCGCACAATGATCGGCGGCGACGTGCTTTTCCGGGGCGGGGTCGGGCGCTGGGATCTGCCGGGCGGCGACGGACCGCTCCTCTTCGAGGGCATCAGAAAAAAAGTGTTCGCGCTGGACGACGACGTGGTCGTGCTGCCCGGCCACGGGCCGGCCACAACGGTCGGTTTTGAAAAAACACACAACCCCTACGTCGCGTGACTTTTTTATGATTTTTCTTTGCTCGACAGGCCGTCCCCGTTCAGGTAGAAGTTAGAACTTTCAAGTCCCTCCCTTATTTATGTCAAAATACTCGTATATTGCGCTGGACTCCCGCGGGCAGGAATCCTCCGGGGTCATCGAAGCCGAATCTCAAAACGACGCTCTGGGACAGCTCCGGCAATCGGGATACTTTCCGAAGAGCATCGCGGAGGAAGGCAAGGGGCCGAAAATTAAATCCAAGAGTCCGGAGAAGGCCAAGTCCGTCGGGCAGAAAAATATCACGATATCCTTCCTGCAGAAGAAGACGATCAAGCCGAAAACCCTGATGATTTTCACGCGGCAGCTGGCGACGCTGATTGATGCGGGCCTCCCGCTGCTCCGCGGCCTGACCGTGCTTTCGAAGCAGGAGCCGGATCCCGTGCTCAAAAACGTCATCAACAACCTGGCGGAGTCGGTCCAGGGCGGCGGGACGTTCTCGGAAAGCCTCGGCGGCCACCCGAGGATCTTCAACAAGCTCTACGTGAACATGGTCAAGGCCGGCGAGCTCGGCGGCGTTCTGGAGCTCGTCCTCCTCCGCCTCGCCGAGTTCCAGGAAAAGGCGCAGAAGATCAAAAACAAGGTCGTCGCCGCGATGTTCTATCCGGTGATCGTGCTGGTGATCGCGATCGTGATCCTCGCGTTCCTGCTCGTCTTCATCGTCCCGAAATTCGAGGCGATCTTCGCCGACATGCTCGGAGGCAAGCCGCTCCCCGGCCTCACGCTGTTCGTCATCGGCGTGAGCAACGCGGTCAAGAACAACTCGCTCGTGATCGTCGGCGTGATCGTCGCCCTCGTCGTCCTCTACAAGTTCATCGGGCGCACGAAAAAGGGAAACCGGATCATCGACAACGTGAAGCTGAAGGCCCCGCTGTTCGGCGACCTCACGCGCAAGAGCTCGATCTCGCGGTTCACGCGCACGCTCGGAACCCTCGTCACCAGTGGCGTCCCCATCCTACAGGCGCTCAACATCACCCGCGAAACCGCCGGCAACATGATCATCGCCGACGCGATCTCCCAGGTCCACGACAGCGTCAAGGAGGGGGAATCCATCGTCCATCCGCTCGAGGCCAGCGGCGTTTTTCCGCCCATGGTCATCAGCATGATCGACGTCGGCGAGGAGACCGGCCAGCTCCCCGAGATGCTGCTCAAGGTCGCCGAGGTCTATGACGACGAGGTGGACAACGCGGTCGCCGGCCTCACCTCGCTCATGGAACCGATCATGATCGTCTTCCTCGCCGTCGTCGTCGGCACGATCGTCATCGCCCTCTTCCTTCCGCTCATCAGCATCATCACCGGCATGCAGGCGCAGACATGATGAAGAAAAAGCTGAAAGCTGAAATTGGAAAGCTGAAAGGGCAGGCAGGTTTGCGCAAGCCTTCATCCTTCATCCCTCATCCTTCATCCTTTTCTTCCGGCTTCACGCTCATCGAGCTTCTCGTCGTCATCGCGATCATCGCGATTCTCGCCTCGCTGATCCTCAGCACGGCGGGCTACGTCCAGAAAAAAGGCGCCACCTCTCGCGCCGAGGCCGAAGTCGCCGCCCTCTCTGCCGCCCTCGAAAGCTACAAGGCGGACATGGGGGATTATCCGACGGGGACGAATGCCCCTGGCGGCACCAATAGCTACCTTCTGACCAATCTCATGCCCTCTTCCGGCAAGGTTTACTTCGAATTCAACAAGGGGATGACCAATACCAACGGCATCGTGGATCCGTTTGGGACGACCTATGGATATCGCTATCCGGGAATCAACAACGGCACGAACTTCTTCGACCTCTGGTCCACCGGCGCGAGCAGCGCGAACGAGAACGCTTGGATCAAAAACTGGTAAGCCCGCGAAGGCGCCGATTTTTCTGAAGGGGGGACCGTCGCGCGCGTTTTGGCACAATGCCCCGCCGCAAAATCTGGAGGGCGCTGCTCCGTCAGCGCCGACTTTCCCGATCCGAAATATGGGACGGCACGGAGGCCATCCCTCCAAGGAAGGACAGGGGGGAACGGGCGTGCGCCCGTTATTGACTGATCACTGTGGCATGGGCTTCCAGCCCATGTCTCGACGCATCGGCTGGAAGCCGATGCCACGAACATTTTTCCTATGACCGCCGAGATCGAGCAGTTCCTGATGTATCTGGCCACCGAGCGCGGGCTTTCGGTGAACTACCAGCTCACGGTTCAGCGCAGCTTGGAATCGCTTGCGGATTGGCTTCGCGCACGGGACGCGGGAGCCGGCTGGAAATCGCTCGACCCTTCGGGGATCACCGACTTCCTGGCCTTCCGCAAGCGCTCCGGACTCCAGGCGGCATCGGTCCGTTTGGATGCTGTCGCGATCCGGATCTTTTTCCGCTTTTTGGTTGCGCGGCAGGGCTGGGCGGAGAACCCGGCGGAGACGATGTCGCTTCCCCGACCGGAAAAGCATCTGCCGGAGACTCTCAATGTCGAGCAGGTCCGCCGCCTGATCGAAAGCATCTTGCCGACGGATCCCCAGGGCCTGCGCGACCGGGCGATGCTCGAGCTCCTCTACTCGAGCGGGCTCCGGGTCTCGGAGCTCTGCGCCGCCCGCCTCGAAAACCTCGACCTCGACGCCGGGTTCATCCGGGTCACCGGCAAAGGCGCGAAGACGCGGCTCATCCCGGTCGGCGCCCCCGCCGCCACCGCGATCCGGCGCTACCTCGACGCCGCCCGCCCGCCGCTCGTCCGGCGCTGGACCGGCGCCGAAATTTTTCTGTCTGTCCGGGGAAAAAAGCTGACCTCCCAGCGGATCTGGCAGCTCATCAAGCAATATGCCGCCCGCGTCGGCATCGAGACGAACGTCTATCCGCACCTGATGCGCCACAGCTTCGCGACCCACCTGCTCGGCGGCGGCGCCGACCTGCGGATCATCCAGGAGCTTCTCGGACATTCCGATATCTCGACGACCCAGATCTACACCCACGTCGAAAAAAGCGGGCTCCGGGCCGTCCTCAAAAAATTCCACCCCCGCGGGTAGCCGCCATGCTGTGCGCTTGGCAGTGCATTTTTCAGATGCCCCCGCCGGTTCTTTTTGTTAATTTTCATTTGACAGGTTGAATATAACGACCAATAAAGTCGCATATTAATTTCTATGAAATTCCTCCTTTTGCTTGTCCTCGCGGCGGCACTCCCGGTTGGCGCGAAGACCACCGAGCTGCTCAACGTTTCCTACGATCCGACGCGCGAGCTCTACGCCGATTTCAACGCGGCGTTCGCCAAGCACTGGAAAAAATCGACCGGGCAGGACATCCGGATCAACCAGTCCCACGGCGGATCGGGGAAGCAGGCGCGCTCGATCATTGACGGCATCGAGGCGGACGTCGCCACGCTGGCCCTGGCTTACGACATTGACGAGCTGGCCGCCCGGGGCGGGCTCGTTCCGGCCGACTGGCAGAAGCGGCTTCCCCACAACAGCTCGCCCTACACCTCGACGATCGTGTTCGTCGTCCGCAAGGGAAATCCGAAAGGCATCAGGGACTGGGGCGACCTCGTGAACAATGGTGTGCAGGTCATCACGCCGAACCCGAAAACCTCGGGTGGGGCCAGATGGAATTTCCTCGCCGCCTGGGCGTGGGCACTGAAGCACTACGACGGCAACGAGGCCCGGGCGAAAGAGTTTGTCGCGAAGCTCTTCAAAAATGTCCCGGTGCTCGACTCCGGCGCCCGCGGCTCGACGATCACGTTTTCCGAGCGCCGGATCGGGGACGTGTTCCTCTCCTGGGAAAACGAGGCCTTTCTCATCCAGAAAGAAAAACCCGGAGAATTCGAAATCGTCGCCCCGTCGCTCAGCATCCTAGCCGAGCCTCCCGTGACCGTCGTCGACAAGGTGGTGGACAAGCGTGGCACCCGCGCGGCCGCCACCGCCTATCTCGAATTCCTCTACTCGGACGCCGGGCAGGACATCGCCGGAAAACATTTTTATCGCCCGACCACCGGGGCCGCACAGGCCAAGTATGCCGGACAATTCCCAAAAATCGATCTGGTCATGATCGACGGCCAGTTCGGCGGATGGGCGAACGCACAAAAAATGTTCTTCGCCGACGGCGGCGTCTTCGACCAGATCTACGAACCGTCAAAAAAATGAAGCCGTGCCAGCGGGGGGTTGATGGCTCTCCGGGCTGACAACGCGCGCCCACTTGGAATGACGCTGCGGTTCCCTCCAATCATGACGATCCCAAACCGAAGCGGCATCTTGCCGCTTGGGGCTTTCCGGCAAGCGACAAGATGCCCCTTCTACAAATTCCCCCGAGCAGCCGCCCAGTCCGCGAGATCGTCATGAATTGCGGTTCCGCGCAAGCCCCCCCGCTTGAAGAATTCCTCCCTCCAGACATCCTGACATGCGTGGAAAACTGGTGCGCCGATCATTGGTAGGGTGGAGTCGTCCGTTTTCCTCGCTCCCTCATTTTCTCTGGCTGACATCAGGATGTCTTCCCTCGAAAATTTCCGGCGGACAGATGGGTTCATAAACGATCATTACAGTCGTTTTAAGATTCATTAGGCCGTGAGGTTCCTTCGTTTTTCCTGGGTTTTTTTTGAGAAGTCTGGTTTGAAATTTCCATTATGCATGCATAAGTATCTGCTGGACATGGACTAAAAAATATTGATTTTTTTTTCGTTTTTCTGTTGACCTCGGAAGCAAATTGAATGACGATTAAATCAGTCGTCATAAAGGCGACAAAACAAAAGAAAACAAAAAAATGAATATGAAAAAAATCCTATGGGTTGCTGTGGCCGTCACGGCGACTCTTTCACCGGACGTCCGAGCTGGGCAGACCGACAACAAGAAAGTGATCGTCAAGGAAGAGGTGGTGGCTGAGAAAGGGGCGCCCCTTCCCTTGCATCAGATCGAAGGGAACGGCGGAGTGCTCACGACGCTTTCGGCCTACATCGTGAACCCGCCGCGCAAGGGGGAACTCGTCGGGCGTCCGGCCATTGGCGGGGGGCTGATCAGTCTGGGGGCCGGGCGCGTGCTGGTTCCGACGACCCTGACATGGAGCCCGTGGGAGCGGATCGAGCTCGGCTACGGGTGGGACTGGTATTCTCTCGGGAGCCTGACCGGAGCGGTTCACAACGCGACCGGGATCAGCCTCGGGACGACCTCCGTCTCCCTGCACAACTTCAACGGCCGTTTCCAGTTCATCAAAGAAAACGACTGGGGCCAGAAGTGGCTTCCGGCGATCACCGGCGGCGTGCATTACAAGGTGAACAGCGGGATCAGCTCGATCAACAGGGAGCTGGGCGGTGCACTGTCGTCCATCGGACTCGGGTATAACCAGGGGGTGGACTTCACTCTGTATGGGTCGAAGCTGATCACGTTTCTGCCGCGTCCGGTTTTGTTCAATGCCGGCGTCCGCGCCACGCGTGGGGCCGAGCTGGGCCTGCTGGGCTTCTCGCGGGACTACAGCTTCCTGTTCGAGGGCAGTGTCGCGATCTTTCTGACCGACTGGCTGATTCTCGCCGGGGAATACCGCCAGCAGCCCAACAACTACACGCCGATCCCTGGCGTGATCAACAAGTCGGGCGACTGGGTGACGATTGATCTCGCCTGGATCGTGAACAAGCACCTCACGATCGCTGGCGGATACGGATATTTCGGCAACGTCGGCGACAAGATCGCCAACGGCGTCTGGGGATTCACCGCGAAATACGAATTCTAGCAACAGGAGGAAGAGCAGCGCCTCCGGGGCCTGTGTCCCGGAGGCGTCTCCATCCGCAAACCAACAAACCTCAAATAATAAACATCATGTCCAAACAAAACATTGAAACGCTCGCGCTGCATGCCGGGCAGGTGGCGGATCCGACAACCGGCTCGCGCGCGGTGCCGATCTACCAGACGACGTCGTATGTCTTCAAGAGCACCGAGCACGCGGCGAATCTTTTTGCGCTGAAGGAATTCGGGAACATCTACACGCGGCTGATGAATCCGACGACGGATGTCTTCGAGAAGCGGATTGCCGCGCTCGAGGGCGGCACCGGGGCGCTCGCGGTCGCATCCGGGCAGGCGGCGACGACGTTCGCGCTTCTGGCCATCACGCAGGTCGGCGATGAGATTGTCGCTGCGAACAACCTCTACGGCGGAAGCTACCAGCTCCTGCACTACACGTTCCCGAAGCTCGGCCGCACGGTCAAGTTTGTGGACTCGAAGGATCCCGCGGCGTTCCGCAAGGCGATCACCCCGAAGACCCGCGCGATCTATGCCGAGACGGTCGGCAATCCGAAGCTGGATGTGCCGGACTTCAAAAAGATCTCGGCGATCGCGCACGAGGCCGGGATTCCTCTCGTCGTGGACAACACGGTCGGGGTCGGGCTGGTGCGACCGATCGAGCACGGCGCGGATATCGTCGTGCTTTCGGCCACAAAATACATCGGCGGCCATGGGACATCGATCGGCGGAGTGATTGTGGATTCCGGGAAATTCCAATGGAACAACGGGAAATTTCCGGAGTTCACCGAACCGGATCCGAGCTACCACGGGCTCGTCTATTGGGATGCGCTCGGGGATTTTCCCGGCCTGGGAAATGTCGCGTTCATCATCAAGGTGCGCGTCCAGCTCCTGCGCGACATCGGCGCGGCGCTCAGCCCGTTCAACGCGTTCCAGTTCCTGCAGGGCCTCGAGACCCTGCCGCTGCGCATTGCGAGGCATTCGGAGAACGCGCTGGCCGTCGCGCGCCACCTGAAAGCCCATCCGGCCGTTGCCTGGGTCACGTATCCGGGACTGGAGGACGATCCGAACCACGATGTGGCCGCGAAATACCTCAGGGGAGGATTTGGCGGGATCGTCGGGTTTGGGATCAAGGGCGGGCTCGAAGCGGGGAAGAAGTTCATCAATTCCCTGAAGCTCTTCTCGCATGTCGCCAACATCGGCGACGCCAGAAGCCTGGTCATCCATCCCGCATCCACAACCCACCAGCAGCTCACGGCCGAAGAGCAGGAAACCACCGGCGTCACCGCGGATTACGTCCGGCTCTCGGTCGGCCTCGAGAACATCAACGACATTCTCGCGGATCTCAATCAGGCGCTGGCCGCGGATTGAGGCCGATCCGAACCATCACCAACAAACCAAAACCATGCCAATCCATAGCAACATGATCGGGACAGTCGGCCGCACGCCGCTTGTCAAACTCAACCGCATCGCGGCCGGATCCCCGGCGACGATCGCTCTCAAGGGGGAATTTGCAAACCCGCTGGGCAGCGTGAAAGACCGCATCGGGGCCGCGATGATCGAGGCCGCAGAGAGAGACGGACGGCTCACGCCCTCGACCACGATCATCGAGCCGACGTCGGGCAACACCGGGATCGCGCTGGCGTTTGTCGCCGCCGCGAAGGGCTACAAGCTGATCCTCACGATGCCGGAGAGCATGAGCATCGAGCGGCGGACGCTCCTCGCGCTCCTCGGTGCCAAGCTGGTCCTCACTCCGGCCGCGGAGGGAATGAAAGGGGCGATCATCCGGGCCGAGGAACTCCATGCCGAGACTCCGGATTCCTGGATCCCGCAGCAGTTCAATAACCCGGCAAATCCCGAAATCCACCGGCTCACCACGGCCGAAGAAATCTGGGCCGACTCCGGCGGCACTGCAGACATCCTCGTTTCCGCCGTGGGAACCGGCGGAACGATCACCGGAGTGAGCGAGGTCATCAAATCCCGCAGGCCGGGCTTCCAGGCGATCGCTGTCGAACCCTCCGATTCTCCGGTGATCACGCAGACACGGGCCGGAGAGCCGCTCAAACCCGGACCGCACAAGATCCAGGGAACCGGCGCCGGATTTGTTCCGAAGAACCTGAACCTCCAGATCCTGGACGACGTGGTGCGGGTCACCAACGACGACGCGATCTACACCGCCCGTCGGCTCGCATTGGAGGAGGGCATCCTTGGCGGCATCTCGACCGGAGCCAATGTGTGGGCGGCATTGCAGGTCGCCGCGCGTCCGGAAAACAAAGGCAAGCTCATCGTCACCATCGGATGCAGCACCGGCGAACGCTATCTCAGCACCGCGCTCGCTGAGGAAGCTCGCAAAGCTGTGGCCTAACTCCTATCATGCTTCGTGTGAAATCCTCTCCAAGCCGCCCGGATTCCCGGCGGAGCCTCCGGGCTCTGCTGGAGCCGGTGGAAAAGCTCTCCGAGAAATCGGATTGCCTCTTCCCCGCCCACATCAAATACCAGGACGTCCGGGGCGACGACGGAATCCTCCCCCGGTTTCTGTTTGCCGGGCCGGGCGACCGGGCGAGCTTCCTGCGCGTGGGGATCTTTGCGGGGGTTCATGGAGACGAGGCCAGCGGGGCCGAGGCGGCGGTGGAGCTCCTCCTCCGCCTCCAAGACAACCCGCGACCCGCCCTGGGCTACGAGCTTTTTGTCTATCCCGTTTGCAACCCGTGGGGCTACGCCCGCGATGCGCGCTGGCTGAAAAGCGGGGCCGACATGAACCGCGAATTCTGGCGCGGCAGCGAGGAAATCGAAGTCCTCGTGCTCGAAGGCCAGCTCATGAAGCTCGCCTTCGACGGCGTCGTTTCCCTGCACGGGGACGAGACGTCGAACGGGCTCTACGGATTTGTCAAAGGACACCAGCTCACCCGGCATGTCCTCGAACCCAGCCTCGAGGCCGCCTCGAAATTTCTGCCGCGCAACTTCGACAAGAGCATCGACAGCTTTCAGGCCAACGCGGGGATCATCGAGGACGGATACACCGGAGTTCTCGGCGCGCCGCCCACCCAGAAACCCCGCCCGTTCGAAATCGTTTTCGAAACCCCCAACCTCGCGCCCGAAGCGCAGCAGGTCGAAGCCCACATCGCCGCCCTCCTCACCATGCTCGAGCGGTTCCGCTCCATGATTTCCGAAGGACAAAATATCTAAGTGCAAACCCACAGATCGGGGTAGGAGCGGGGATGCAACTCCCCGCCCCTCCCACCAAACCGGACAGGCGGATTTCCCGCATCCGGCTTTCCAGTCAGCATTTTGCTCCTTGTTGGAGGCTGGTCAGTTCCCTTGCTTGGGCCGCTTCAAGGCTGAAGAGCCCAAGGGTGTCAAAGTATCGATTCTTCCACCGGTGATGATCCCGGCCTCGCGCCCGGCCTCTTCCCTTCCTTCTTTTGCGCAGGATTCCGCGCAGTCGTCCCCTCACCCATCCGTCCATTTCTTCCAGCAAGCTCGCATGGGCGTGCTTGAAGTATCCATACCAGCCCCGCAGGACTGGATTGAGCTTCGCCACGATGGCTTCCATGCTTTGCCCGCTGTTGCGGCGGGTTTCCGGTTTGAGGTTCTGCCTCAGTTTCCTTTTGCTCTTCGGGCGCACCAGCCTTTTGATCCCTCCTCCGCGGCTTCTCCAAAACCGATACCCAAGGAAGTCGAAGTGACTCCTTGGCTCGATCATTTCCACCACTCGGGTCTTTTCGGGATGCAATGTCAGGCCAGCTTGTCCCATCCATTCCCGGACGGCTTCCAGTGCTCCTCGGGCTTTCTCGGCGTCGCGGCACAGGACGACCATGTCGTCGGCATACCTCACCATTTCCAGCCCGTTTTGCGCTATCAGCCAGTCCAGCGGGTCGAGGTAAATGTTGGCCAGCAGCGGGCTGATGACTCCGCCTTGCGGCGTGCCTTCCTCCGGCTCCCAGCTTTTCATCTCTTCCATCACTCCGGCTTTGAGGAACCCCTCGATCATTCCCAGCACCCGCCCGTCGGCGATGCGCTTTTCCACCAGCTCCATGAGCCGGTCGTGCGGGATCGAATCGAAGTATCCCTTGATGTCGATGTCCACGACGTGGACGTGCCCGCTTTCCAGCAACTCGTCCACCCGCCGCAGCGCATCCTTGCAGCCTCGTCCGGGCCGAAACCCGTAACTCTGTGGCGAAAATTCCCGCTCGAAGATTGGTTCGACAACCGCTCTCAGGGCCGTTTGCACCACCCGGTCACGCACCGTCGGGATTCCCAACGGACGCTTCTCCGCGCTGCCGGGCTTGTCGATCCAAACCCGTTTGATCAACTGGGGATGATAGTCGCCTCGCTCGATTTGCTCCTTCACGGCGAGCAGCCGTCCTTCTGCCTGCTTCTCGAAGCGTTCTATCGTGATCCCGTCCACCCCGCAGGCTCCCACGTTGGACTTCACCTTTTCCCAGCCTACGGCAAGGGTTTTCTCCGCATATACCTTATCAATCAGACTGAACCACTTGCCTCCTTTGACCCCTCTTTCGAGGGCTTCCAGCATCCCTTGGCTCCAGACTCCGCGTTGCGCTTTGTGGCGTTGCCACAAGTCTTCTCCTCCTTGTTTATCCGCTTCCGGAACTCCCGGAGGTTCTTCTTCGCTCGGCCTGCCGCTTTCGGAATTTGCCTTCCTGCCGCCCTTCGCTCCACCGGTCATTACCCGGCTTCGTTCCGTGGTGCCGGTTTCTCCCGGCTTGTTTTCTCCACGGCTTGCTTGCGCTACTATGGCGTCTCTGACTCCTGCCGGGAGCCTCTCGGCTTCCTTCCCCGGCAGGTCTCCTGCGTTCACTGCGCTTTCCTTTCCTGCCCTACCGCCACCAACCACACGGCCACTCCCAATGGGGCTTCGCGTTGTTTTCCCCCATTGATCGCCCCCCTTTCGGAAGTCGAAACTTCGCACATTGCTCACAGGCTCGTCGTCGTGGTCTTGCTGTATCGTGTTCACTTTCGTTGCGGTCGTTCAGGTTCTCTCCGTTGCTCTCCACCCCGCCTCGCGGCGATGCAGTTACTTCAAGTTCTCACCAGCCCAACGGTGGCCGATGGCCGAGGTCTTCCACCTCGGGGGAGTGCGCAGCTTCGCAGCGCACGGGCACGGGCGTCCCGCCCGTGTGGGCG
>Ga0194063_10000404_pt1 | contig 32066 bp, 21 predicted proteins | sample SepL3720m_MetaG_FD_155459 | JGI IMG/M metagenome (GOLD analysis project Ga0194063, IMG submission 155459) | Anoxic zone freshwater microbial communities from boreal shield lake in IISD Experimental Lakes Area, Ontario, Canada - Sep2016-L373-20m | ecosystem: Environmental > Aquatic > Freshwater...
CCCCAAATTACGCCATATCCACAAAGCCTCTATACGCGACCGTATTTTCAATCAGGCTATGTACAGAGTATTATATCAAATTTTTGATAAAGGATTCATAGCTGATTCATATTCCTGCAGAAAAAATAAGGGAACGCATAAAGGGGTAGAGAAGTTAAAAAGCAATATTCTAAAAATTAGTAATAATCATACAAAAGAAGCTTTTGCATTGAAGTGTGATGTGCGGAAGTTTTTTGATAATAAAGATCATGAAATTCTCTTTTCTTTCATTAGGAGAAAAATTACCGATCTTGATGTTTTATCACTTATTCGAATGATTATTGAAAGTTTTGAGACAAAGCCTGGGGTTGGTTTGCCTTTAGGAAATGTTACGAGTCAACTTTTTGCAAATATATATCTTAATGAACTCGATCAATATATTAAACATATTATTAAAACCAAATATTATTTACGGTATTGTGATGATTTTATAATTATCGATTCCAATAAGGATGTCCTCTGTAAACATATTAAGAATATCGGTATTTTTCTTTATGAAAAATTACATCTATTCCTCCACCCACAAAAAGTTAATATACGGAAATGTAATCAAGGAATTGATTTTTTGGGATATGTCGCCTTACCGAAGCGGACAATTTTACGTACTAAGACAAAGAATAGGATTCTAAAGAAGATAATTTTTGCAAATCATCATGCAGTGCAATCGTATCTCGGTATTCTTAAGCATTGTAATGGATATAAAATTCAAAAAAAACTAAAAAGAGAATCAATTGCAGACAAGAGTTAGAAAAATTATAAAGCAAAAAAGCTCTTAAGATATTCTTTAATCTCAGCAAGTTTTTTTTCAGAAATTCTTCCTTTGCGTGAAAGTATTCTTTTTTGTGAAATTGTACGGGATTGATGGATGCATAAGGAAACTGTCTTTCCTTGAAATTCAAACGGTAGATAGCCTACCATTTCTTTGATTTTAGTTGAAAGTGGAATAACCAACGCTAAATTTGAACCGACAACATGAACTACTAGGGCGGGGCGTGTAAAAGATTTTCCTTTTCCATCTATTTCACTACCTATATTTACACCAAAAGCGACCCAGCGAATCTCTCCCGCTCGGATATTAACCTGTCTATCATCAGAATTAAGATGCTTTTGCATCTCATTCCAGTTATCGAAATCTTTAATGTACATCCTTATAAATTTACAGACCTCTTTCGAGGCCTGTTGACGCCTTACGGCGATGGTAGGGGTATTCTAGCAATCCTACAGAGGAAAGTCAACTAGTAGTTTTGCAAATTATGTTATGTTTTTTTATGTAATTCAGAGAATCGGTCACGGATAATTTCCTCGCCGTCGCGAGGAAATTTCCGCGACCCCGGCTCAGCAAATTTTTCTGGTGAAAAATTTGCTTGCGCCTTTCGATTCTCCCACGCGAGTGCCTTGGGGCACTCGCTTACCCGCACAAAAATTCATTTCCTTCGGAAATGGAATTTTTGTGCGGGTAGGGAGAATCGAACTCCCGTCTTAGCCTTGGGAAGGCCATATTCTACCACTAAACCATACCCGCAATTCATTTTATTTGAATTTATAGTATCATTACTGTTAATGGAAGGAAATAGCGAAAAAAATAATGTGAAAAATAGCAAATTTTTTATTACTTTTATAGTGATTGGCGTTTTAATACTGATAGGTGGAGTTATTAATCATCTTCCATCTGGAAAAGTTCAAGATTCTAATCAGAATATTAATGCAAATTTCGATGCAAATCAGATAAGTAAACTGAAAATAAACGGAGAAGAAATCCGTATTATAAAAGCGCGCACAAATGATGAGCAGACACTAGGTCTCAGTGGTAGAGACTCACTCGCCCTGAACTCTGGCATGCTTTTTTATTTCGATCATGATGATTTTTGGAAATTTTGGATGAAAGATATGAAATTTTCCATAGACATAATTTGGCTTGATAAAGATTTTCGAGTAATTGATATAAAAAATAATGCCACACCTAGCACATATCCGGAACTTTTTACTTCAAAAAACGTTGCTAGATATGTCTTAGAAGTTCCGGCCGGTTTTGCACAAAATTATCTCTTAAAAGATGGAGTAGCATTCACCCCAGAAATGTGACGGAATTAGTTATCCACTCTTGTGCCTCCCACGCGTGGAGTTAAAATAAAGAGTGTCACTATAAAAGTTCTTTCTTGCCGCTTGTCGGCAGTTCTTTTTCTTTGTTAGTTAGGTTTTGTAAAAATTATCAAAAATCTGTAATCAATTTTTCTTTTTTATGGTAAAAGCAGTAAAAAGTTCTAAGAAGAATGACGTGCTTATAAAAGTCGTCAAAAAGCGAAACGGAGAATTAGTTCCGTTCGATGTAGAGAAGATAGTTAATGCTATCTGGAAAGGTATGATGTCTACGAATGAAGGTTCTCACGAAGAAGCGGAGCTCGTGGCCAGTAAGGTCTACGGCGAACTCGTAAGAATCGCTAAAAAATTTGATGATTTTATTCCAACTGTCGAAGGTATTCAGGACCTCGTCGAAAAAGAGCTTATACTTTCAGACTATGTTAAGGCTTCTAAGCACTATATTCTATACAGAGAGGAGAGAGCAAAGCTTCGCGCCCGCGGTGTTCAGGTACCTGAAAAAGTAAAAAAGCTCGCGGAAGATAGTAAAAAGTATTTCAAAAATCCGCTTGGTGAATTCGTTTACTACAGAACTTATTCTAAATGGATAGAAGGAGAGAATCGCAGAGAGACATGGATAGAGACTATAGATAGGTATATGTCCTTCATGAAAGAAAATCTAGGAAATAAATTAAAGGAAAATGAGTACAAAGAAATTCGTGAGGCTATTCTAAAACAGGAATCGATGCCTTCTATGCGCCTCCTTCAATTTGCCGGAAAAGCTGCCACCGCGACAAATGTTTGCGCATATAACTGTTCATTCATTGCCCCTACCTGTTTTCAGGATCTAGCAGAAATCATGTATATCTCAATGTGCGGAACTGGAGCCGGCTGGACAGTAGAAAGTCAGAATGTGCAAAAATTTCCTCAGATCGGAATACAGAGTGGTGAAAAACTTCCGACTTATGTTATTCCTGATAGCAAAGAGGGCTGGTGTGATGCATTCGCTTTTGGCCTTAAGACTTGGGCAGATGGAAAGGACATTGATTTCGATTTTTCAAAACTTCGCCCGGCAGGCGCTCGCCTAAATACAATGGGTGGAAAGAGCTCCGGCCCTGAACCTCTTCGCCAGCTTCTCACTTTCTCTAGGGATAAAATCCTAAAGAAGCAGGGAAGACGCCTAGAAAACATAGACGTTCATGATGTTATTTGTAAAATCGGAGAAATAGTGGTTTCAGGCGGAGTTCGCCGAAGTGCCATGATTTCACTTTCAGATTTAGATGATGAAAAAGTAAGAGATGCGAAGAAGGGTCAGTTCTGGAATACAGATACCCAGAGAATGCTTGCGAATAATTCTGCTGTTTATGTCACGAAGCCCTCAGCTGCAGAATTCATGGATGAATGGGTCGCTCTTATGAAGTCTGGAACTGGCGAGCGCGGAATATTTAATCGAGGATGTTTGCCTTCCACTTTGCCTAAGAGAAGAATGGAATTATTTAAGGGGCAAAGTTTACCGCAGTTCGGTACGAATCCCTGCGGAGAAATCATTCTTCAGTCAAAGCAGTTCTGTAACCTTTCAGAAGTCGTCGCTCGCGCTACAGATACAGAGGCATCACTTCTAAAGAAAATCAGAATCGCTACTATCCTAGGAACCTATCAGTCCACTTTGACCTATTTCCCATACCTTTCGAAAGAATGGAAGACTAACTGCGAAAGAGAGAGACTGCTCGGAGTATCCATCACCGGCCAATGGGACTGTCCTACCGTTCGAAAGCCAGAAGTTCTAAGAAAACTTCGTGATGAAGCTATTAAGATTAATAAGCTCTATGCAAAGAAATTCGGAGTCACCCATTCTACATGTATAACCTGCGTTAAACCTTCAGGAAACCTTTCGCAGACGGTAGACTGTTCTTCTGGAATGCATCCTCGCCACTCTGGCTACTATATTCGCCGTGTGAGAATAGCTTCGACAGACGCTCTATTTAAAATGTTAAAGGATCAGGGCGTGCCATTTAATCCTGAAGTCGGACAGAATATAGACACCGCGAATACATTCGTTATAGATTTCCCTGTAATGGCTCCGAAGGGAACTGATGTCTTTAAAAATACTCATACTGCTATAGAACAGCTGGAGTATTGGAAGAATGTGAAGGTGAATTACACAGAGCATAATCCATCCGTTACAGTGTCCGTCGGAAATGATGAATGGATAGAGGTGGCTCACTGGGTTTATAAAAACTGGGATATTATCGGCGGTCTATCATTCCTTCCTAGAAATGATCACGTCTATCAGCTCGCTCCTTATGAGGAAATTAATGAAGCTAAATATAATGAGCTTTTGAAACGCTTTGATCATGTGGACTTTTCAAAGATCGTCACTTATGAAATAAATGATGAGACAGAGGTGAAGAAGGAGCTCGCCTGCGCTGGTGGCGTCTGTGAAATAGAGACGGTGGAAGCTACAGCAAAAAGCTAAAGGCAAATAAGGCAAAGAATCAGCAGAGAATTTAAAAAAGTATAATAAATAAAAAAAGCGCGGTCCGTAAAGGCCCGCGCTTTGTGAAATCCTCGCATTTTTTCTTCCGGCTAATCTTTCAGAAAACAGCCAGATACTTCATAGCAGCCCCTGCGATGAGGACTACTAAGTAAACCGCAAGCCAGCAGAGACGCTCCCACTCTGAAAAGTGATAGTCGTACTCTTCAGGCTTTTCGCCATATTTGTTTATGAGCTGGGCGAGGATGAACCGAGACCACTGGTACTTTCTCATCCATGGCCAAGCATGTCTACGAAACCATACGCTTAGTTCGTGTCCGAACCAGCAGTCGGTAATGAGGATGATTCCCCAGTAAGAAGGGAAACGGTTTCCCTTTGCACTTATGTACATCATGACCGTGAGGCCGATGATGCCAAAAGCTGTCTTCTGGATAAATGCAGTCGCTCCCACGGGTGCACTGGCTAAGAGCCGGCGCATAACTTTACTCCCATCAGCCGCGGCGGGTATGATGAGATCGAACATTACTATGTTCCCGTTAATGAAACAAATTTGTTCGAAGTGTTGCCATGACATCTCCCCGTTTTTGGCGAGTATCCATGAAACGGCGATGAGAATCGCAGTTCCAGGAATACCAGCGAGCAGAAGAAGGAAATTCCTTCTCCATGGAAGTTTAGATAGGGCTTTCGCCGAGTCTTTATCCGGGATCGTGATGGCTAGCACCACAGCGCAAATGATATTCGCGCGAATTCCGGACATCTCATACATGAGCCAGTGTGTAAACTCGTGAGCCAGCATGGAAATGAGAATGCTCGATGCGAACCATGCTGGGCTCGGTTCTCCGAGCTGTTTGTGGAACACTTCTCCTAAGATGGCAAAGGCCAAGAAACTAATTAAGGCCCAAAACAAGCTTCGGAGAAGGCTCCTAGTCCTATTTATCATCAGGAATTTCCTTTCATTTTTTGACTGTTTAGTGGTTTGAAGTTTTGGATTTTGGAGAAGATCAAAGCTGGACTTTCCAGCGTTCAGTATTATATAACATAAAATGAGTATTTGCAAGTTATATAAATATAGTGTAGAATATGGCCTGCGTATAGATAGTCGCGCTTTTATCTCTCTTAGTAGGGCTTCGGTTTTACGAAAGAGGGTTAGAAGTGAGGAAAGTCCGAACACAGCCACGGCTTCGGTCGTGGAGAAAGGTAGCGGGTAACGCCCGTCTCGGGAAACCGGCGAGGTGCGAACAGTGACGCGTCATTCGAAAGGACTGACGCATCCGGAGGCTAGTCTTTCGGATGAATCTCATGGTGACATGAGGGTGCAACGGCTAAATCCTTACCCCTGTGCAAGGCCGTGCCCGCGTCGCGTAAGCGACGCGGGAGTGCTGCTCGAGCTCTGTAGTAATACATTGCCCAGATAAATGACTATCCTTTTTTATCGAAAGGTAAAAAAGACAGAATTCGGCTTATCATGCGCTAATATCAAAATCCACAGGTAAAACTGTGGATTTTGCATTGCACAAAAAACTTAAAAACTGCTATAATATGTTTAATATGCAAAATGTACAACTTTCGAAGTCAGATAAAATATCTTTCGGTATTTTTCTGGCCACCATCGTATTATTAGTTATAGGTTTCGTACTAAACTCCGTACCGAGTGATCTTATAAAAGCCAGTATATTTATTTTCGGTACGACGGCCGCATTAATAGCTTGGAGTATTTCTCGTTATAAGGAAGGTAAATTAGCTTTGCCTAGGCAAAATATACTTTGCTCATTCTATGCAGTAGCTTTTTTAGCTGCTGTATCGTCTCTATTTAGCGGTTCTATCGGAAAATCTCTATTTGGTTATGGTACGGAATCTATCTCTGCTTCATTTCTTTGGACTTCTGCCATATTTTCACTTATCGGAATAATGCTTCTTAATACTGAGAAGAGAATTTTACTCGTCTGGAAGTCACTAGGTATACTAGGATTTATTTTTATTCTTTTTCATTTCATAAACATCGTCTTTAGATTCAGTGGAAATGTTATTAATCTGACAGGACTATGGAGTGATGTATCTATTTTAGCTGGAGTGATTACTTTAATCTGCGGAATTTTACTTCAGAAAACTGAATTAAGTAAATGGGAAAAGACTACTCTATATATTCTCATCGCTTTTGGTTTATTTACTGAAATCACTTTGACTATTTGGTTTCCAGCATTTTGGTGGGTTTCTACAGTTTTTGCCTTAGTTTTAGGAATAGTAGCTTTCTTTAATTCAGGTAAAAAGCTAATACCATGGGCATTTATCGCTATCTTTATAGTCACTGCTACCTGCTCTTTCTTTCCTAACTTTGTCGGAGATAATCTCCAAAAGTTTGCAAATCATTTCTCAAAAACACCGAATACTTTCTTTTCCGCCACTTTTCCTGATAGAGCAGTTTCTACATGGGGAATTACTCTCGGTGTGACTAAGGGTATGTTAAAAGATAATCCATTTTTCGGACCAGGTCCTAATAATTACATAGGAGAGTATTTGAAGAATAGACCTGAAGAAGCGAACTATTCAAATCTATGGACTGGTGATTTTAATTATGCTATCGGAATAGTTCCTACTATAATGATTTCTACTGGAATACTCGGTATCATCGCAGGACTCATATTCTTAGTATTTCTAGCTTTCCGGACGATGAAAACTATTTTTTCAAAAACGTTGTCAAATGAAAAAAAGTTTATAGTATATGCTCCTGCAGTTTCGTCTTTATTCCTTTGGATTATGCTAGTCATCCATGCTTCGGGAGTACTTGTATTTACTTTGGCAGTGTTATCTACAGTTTTGTATATTTCTGCTTTGTCTCTGCAAAATAAGATTAAGACCCTTTTGGTGAATGAAAAAGGAATTAATTCGGGAAGGATCACTGTTTATATTATTATTTCTGTATTAATAGCCTTAATGCTATTAAGTACATGGAAAGAGGGAAAGAGATTATTTGCATCATTAAACTTCAGTGATGCTGTGTCAGCTACATCAAACGGTAATTCAGATTTCGTTAGTGCAGAAATAAGTCTGAATAAATCTGTATCTTTAACTGGCTTCGATATTTATTATCAGTCACTTCTAGACCTTAATATCCTTAAGATGAATAGAGTGGCCTCTGATACCAGTTTAAAGACTCCAGAATCTATTCAGGAATTTAAAAATTCTTATCTAAATGCTAGCAGTGCGGCTATGATGGCTATAAATGCAGATCCGAATAATTACATTAACTATATTTCTTTTGCAAAATTTGCAGAAGCTTCTATAGATTTGAAGATACCAGGTTCTTTCGAGATGGCGAAAGAGCAGTATACAAAGGCATTGGTTATTAATCCTTCAGATCCGACTATTCACTTTGCCCTCGGTCGTTTAGAATTCTTAAATGGTGACATAGAGGGTGCGATAAAGGAGTTGGAGACAGCTATTAAATTAAAGTCTGATTATGTAGATGTAGCCGTGGTCCTTTCTAAGCTTTATGAAAGTCAAAAAGATTTCGTGAGTGCTGCTAACGCCATGAATTACGCTATTGAAAAATATCTTCCTAAGCGTGAGCCTCAGCTTTATTATGAGCTCGGTAGATTATTATATTTAGCTGGAAACTACGATGTCTCTATTCAGTCTTTGACCTTAGTCGTGAACTCTATTCCGGATTATTCAAATGCTCGTTATTTCCTAGGTTTAAGCTTAGCTAAGAAAGAGAATTATAAAGATGCCGTAACACAGTTCCAGGCTATTAAGAAGTATAATCCTGATAATAAAGAAGTAGATACGATTATCGATAGTTTACAGAACGGATATTTCCCAAACCTTGATAATAAGGCAGCGGTCGCTCCGAATCTCATAGATGGAAAGAGTACTTATAGTACGACAAGCGCCACGAGCACTGTGACCACTAAGAAAAAGAAATAGTTAGAACATGGTTAAGAGGATGTTAAAAGTTCTAAGTAAAGAAGTGGGTGGCCTCCATGAGGCTGCCTATTTGCTTGCTTTTTTTGCCATTCTTTCGCAGATTCTCGCACTCGTGAGAGACAGACTTCTTACTTATCACTTTGGAGCAGGCACACAGCTAGACCTTTATTATGCTGCATTTAAAATTCCGGACATCATATTCGTTTTCGCTGCTTCAGCTGTTTCTATATCAGTACTCGTCCCGTTTCTGGTGGAGAGAATGGAGGATAGTAAAGAGAAAACAAAGGAATTCGTTAACTCTATCTTCACCTGCTTTTCTTTAGCTATAATCGTCATATCAGTGGTAGCGTGGATCGTCATGCCGTATATCATGCCATGGCTTTTTAAGGGTTTCGGTGTGGATAAAATGCATACGCTCATTATGATGTCTCGAATACTTCTTTTACAGCCTATTTTACTCGGAGTGGCTAACTTCTTCGGAAGCATCGCGCAGGCACATAGGCAGTTCATGATGTATGCTTCTGGCCCGATTCTATATAACATAGGAATAATTATCGGAATAATACTTTTCTATCCGATTTTCGGTTTATACGGTTTAGTTTTAGGAGTACTTTTAGGTGCATTATTCCATGTAGCTATCCAGACTCCAGCAGTTCTCGAAAAAGGACTTTTGCCTAGACTTACTTTTCCAGTGATTTGGCATTCTGTAAAAAAGGTTTGGTATTTAGCACTGCCTAGGACTTTTACACTAGGCGTAGGAAGTCTGTCTATACTTTTCCTAGTGGCAATGGCCTCACGGATGATAGAAGGATCTGTGGCAATATTTAATTTAGCTTCGAATTTACAGGGCGTACCGCTCGCAATAGTCGGTACTAGCTATTCCTTAGCCGCATTTCCTGTTCTCGCTAAGTTTTTCGTAGAAGGCAAAAAGGAGCTCTTCGTTTCGGAAATTCGTATAGCACTTCAGCACATTATTTTCTGGTCACTTCCGGTTATAGCTTTATTTGTAGTTTTAAGAGCGCAGATAGTCCGTGTTATTTTGGGGGCGAGCACGAAATTTACCTGGTCGAATACACGCCTTACTGCCGCCGTGCTCGCCATCTTTGCCTTATCAGTTCTAGCTCAGGCAGTTATCATGCTTTTTACCCGCGCTTATTATGCGGCGAAGGAAACAGCGACACCTCTTATAATAAATTCTATTTCTGCCGTTTTGACTATTATCTTTGCCTACGGAGCCCTTCATATTTTTCGCTCTTCAGAATGGGTTCGAACGACACTAGCTTCTGTCTTTAGGGTAGAAAATGTTTCTGGAAATGAGGTTCTAATGCTGGCACTCGGTTCGGCCATAGCTTCTATTTTAAATGGAATTGTTCTCTGGATATTAATAGAGAAAAAGTTTTCTGGATTTTCTGGTGGGGCACTTCGCACTTTTTGGAGAGCCCTCGCTGGTTCGGTCACGATGGGCGCGGTCTCCTACATATTTTTAAATATTTTCGACGGAGTCTTTTCACTAGACACAGTGGTCGGCGTTTTTTTACAGGGCTTCCTCGCAGGAATTATAGGAATCGCCTCCGGCATATTTGTCCTCTGGCTTCTTAAGAGCGAAGAGCTTCGCGATATCTGGTCCACCCTTCATAAAAAGATTTGGAAGGCAAAAGTGGGGCTAACTGATGCGGAGCCTAGATAGAATCTCCAGCCACGAAGCCCGTGCTCCAGCAGATTTGCAAACTATACCCTCCGGATGGGCGATCAATATTTAGAATATCTCCTGCAAAAGAAAGGTTAGGAAAAATCTTTGACTTCATGGTGCGGAAATCCACTTCATCACAAGAAACCCCGCCACTACTGACGATAGCTTTCTCTGGACCGAGTAAATGATCCGCTGTTATTTTTAATCCCTTAAGAACTTTTATAAGGAGAATGCGTTCATCTCGGCTTACACTGTGAACAAAAGTTTCTGGATGCATATCTGCCATTTTCATGACTATAGGAGCGAGCGCTCCTGGAATTATTTCTGAAATACAGTTTTTAAAAAGTCTGTTTTTATTTTCCTCAAAAAGTGCGAGAAGTTTCTCATTCATTTTGCCATGATCAAAAGCGGGGAATAGGTCGAGCGACATTTCCACACTGCCTTTACCACCCTTTTTTAGAAGGTCGCCGATCTGTTTACTTAAATTTATTATCATCGGTCCACTCACGCCGAAATGTGTGAAGAGCAAACGGCCGATTTTAACTATTTTCTTAGCATTGTTTTCCTTTGCGATTTTTTCTGACGCACCCTTCTTTGTCTTAATTTTGACCGTGACTTTTACATTCTCTAATGTTACTCCCTGTAAATCTTTAACCCAGAGCTCTTTGGTAGCCACAGGGACGAGAGAAGGCTTTGGTAAAATAACTGTATGCCCGATTTCGCGAAGCCATGCATATCCGTCTCCTGTAGAGCCGGTTTCTGGATGAGATGTTCCGCCAGTCGCTAGGATATAGTGCTTAGCGGACACCACTGTGCCGTCAGATAATTTTACCCCTGTAATTTCATTTCCTTCTTTTGCAAAACCAGAAACGGAGATGCCGGTTCTAACTTCCACTCCTTCCATATTTTTCATTAAAACGTATCTGACTGAAGAGGCTCGGTCATTTTCGGGAAAGGCGCGTTTACCGTGCTCTATCTTAATTTTCATATTTCTTTTTTCAAAGAAGTCGAAAGTGGCTTTCACATCAAATTTTGCAAAAGTAGAGAATAGATATTTACCGCTATTTTTTAATTTTCCGAGGAATTCATGGACATCGAATTCTGCATTAGTTAGATTACATCTTCCGCCACCGGTAATCATGAGTTTTTTAGCGAGTTCTGTATTTTTTTCAAGCAAAAGCACGTTCAAACCTTTGTTTTTTGCAATTCCCGCTGACATCATGCCTGCAGGTCCACCACCAATGATTAAAACGTCGTATTTTGCCATATAGCACGTATTCTAGCACAAAATGTAAAGACTCCTAATTTTTTGTATTTTAATTAATAAAAATGACCACCACACCGGAGAGGTGGGTGGTCGGAAGGGTGAAGTATATCCAACTTCAAAAAAAACTGCTAATAATGGACATTAAAACAAAAAGGGCTAGAATAAAAACCCAGATGAAGCGGTTATTCTTAGCAAACCTTTTGTTTTCATCCGTGTCGTTGTATTCGGTGCTCTTACGAGCACGCCTCTTTACATCGAAGAATTCAGCAAATCCGCGGTTAATTAAGCCTCTACTCGGTCTCATATTTTTAAATTTGTTCGAATTTATATATACCACTATATCGTATTTTAGTCAAACGACCAAAAGTGAATTCGAAAATCGCCTAAAACAATGACAATTCGCCTATTTTTGATAAGATGAATGTCATGGATTTGAGGAATAGTTTGAAACATATAAGGAATTGGAGCATTATTGCACATATTGATCATGGAAAGTCCACATTAGCGGACCGCTTTTTAGAGCTGACGCACACTATAGATAAGCGAAAAATGCAGGATCAGGTGCTGGATTCTATGGAATTAGAGCGCGAAAGGGGCATAACTATTAAAATGCAGCCAGTTCGCATGGAGTATAACTATAAAGGCGAAAACTATATTTTAAACCTCATAGACACTCCAGGGCACATCGATTTTTATTATGAAGTATCACGTGCACTTCGCGCTGTAGAGGGCTCTATTCTCCTCGTAGACTCTACGCAGGGCGTTCAGGCACAGACTCTCTCGACGCTTGCCATGGCTCGTGAAGCTGGCCTTACTATCATTCCTGTTATAAGCAAAATAGACTCACCGCTAGCCCGAGTTCCTGAAACGAAAAAGGAAATCTCTATTTTACTCGGATGTGAAGAAAGCGAAATTCTACAATGTTCAGGAAGAACGGGAGAAGGCGTTTTAGAACTTTTAGGCAAAGTGATAGAGAGAATTCCTCCACCGAAGGAAGAATTCGCAGAGATAAAAGGAGATAATTTTAGAGCGCTCGTCTTCGATTTTCAATACTCAAATCATCGCGGAGTTATAGTCTATGTCCGCGTCACAGACGGTTCCGTTTCTAAAAATGATCAGTTACTTTTTAAAGCGGCGGATGAAAAGTTTATAGTCCTAGAAACCGGAATTTTTCACCCTGCGGAGACTCCGAAGGATTCGCTTTCGGCGGGGGAGATCGGATATATCGTCACTGGAATTAAACAGCCTGGAATCGCCTCTGTCGGAGATACTTTAACTCTTTTTAAAAAGCCTTTGCCAGCGCTTCATGGATATATGTCGCCGGCACCTGTCGTCTGGGCCTCTGTTTATCCTGAAAGTCAGGATGATTTTGCCTTACTTAGACAGGGACTGGAACGCCTTCGCCTTTCTGATTCTGCTTTTACATTCGAAGAAGAGTCGTCCGGCACGCTCGGTCGCGGTATGAGATGTGGATTCCTCGGAATGCTTCATTTAGAAATCATCACCGAACGCCTTCGCCGTGAATTTAATCTAGAACTTATAGTCACGACCCCGAGCATTACCTATGAAGTGACGGATAAAATGGGTAAAACGAAGATTTTCTATTCGCCTTCGCTTTTTCCGGATTATGGATCTGTGGCAAAGGTGAGGGAGCCCTGGGTTTTTCTAAATATTATTAGTCCTGCGGAATACGTGGGCCAGTTAATGCCTTTGCTCTATGATCATGAAGCGGTACTCGGCTCCTCTGAAACTTTCGGAGATGGAAGGAATTCTATTCACTTAGAAATGCCTCTTCGCGAACTTATGCGAAACTTCTTTGATGAGATTAAAAGTGCTACCTCCGGCTACGCTTCAATGTCTTATAAAATCGGCGAATTCCGTGACGCTGATGTAGCTCGCCTAGACTTTTTAGTAGCGGATGAAATGGTTCCAGCGTTCACTCGTATAGTTTCGAAAAAGAGATTAGAGGTGGAGGCCGAAAGCGGAGTGGATAAACTTTATAATTCTTTACCTAAACAGCTTTTCGTGACGAAGATTCAGGGTAGCGCAATGGGCAGAATTTTATCATCTAGAACATTGTCTGCCTTAAAGCGTGACGTGGCTGCACATCTATCAGGTGGAGACAGAAGCCGAAAAATGAAGCTCTGGAAACAGCAGAAAGAAGGCAAAAAGCGCCTAAAAGAGCAGGGAAGGGTAAACATTCCTCAGGAAGTTTTCGTCAAAATGATGAAGAATGGGGAGTAATCAGATTATTAAAAGCGCAAAGCTGGGAAATAGAGGATTATCATGCCGATAATCATAAGCACTCCGACCACTATCATGATGGCGTTAGCTGCTTTCTTTGTTTTATGATGGAATAACATAACAGTTTTCTTAAATTTGTAGTAGAATTGTAGCATAAGTACAAAAAATGCGCGAATTACAGAGAAAAAATAGAATAAAAAAAATTATATATTCGCCGTTCATAGGAGTGGTGCTTCTCGTCCTTTTATTTTTCCTCTCGAAGGCTACTTACGGACTCTATCAGAAAAAGGTGGCCACTGATTTAGAATTAAGGCGCGCGGAAGGGCAGTTAAAAATGCTTACCGATAAAGAGAAAAAATTAAAGGATCAAATAATGTTTTTAAATACTGATCGTGGAGTAGAATCAGAAATTCGCCAGAAATTCAGGGTCGTTAAACCGGGGGAGGAATTATCCGTAATAGTAGACGGGGATAATCCTACCGCGAGCCCGGCGACAGCTACAGGTACGGCTATTCATCCATGATCTCTGACTAAGACAGTACTTTTGGAAATAATTAGACATCTGATATAATATTAAAATATATGAATAAAGAACAAAAAACATCAGGGAAAAAAGTGGAAGTTTACTCTACTCCTACATGTGTTTACTGTAATCTAGCTAAAGAATATATGAAGGCTCATGGCGTTAAATATGCGGAATATAATGTCGGCACTGATTTAGCAAAGAGAAAGGAAATGGTGGAGAAAACAGGGCAGTTAGGTGTGCCAGTTATAGTCGTAGACGGGGAAGCAATGGTCGGCTTTGATGAAGAAGCGCTAGCGGGGATGCTTGGAATCAAATAGTTTTGTGATAGCATAAAGGGGTTCTCAATCCCCGCCACTGTAGTTCAATGGATAGAACAATTCCGTCCTAAGGAATAGATGTAGGTTCGATTCCTACCAGCGGCACAATTTTGCGATTTTTCCTCTCTTTTGCTATACTATTTCCGTATGACTCCAGAAGAGAGATCCTTATTAGAAGAGACTTATAGCCTAGCGAAAGAGAATAATAATATTCTCAAAAGCATGAGGAGTATGAATCGTATTTCTACGGTCATGAGAATTTTGTACTGGGTGGTGATTCTAGGCGCATCTTTCGGAGCATATTATCTGATCCAGCCATACATTCAGTCGCTTAGTGGCGCATACACTAATGTTCTAAATACCGTCGACACCACGAGTGCTGCCGCAAAAGATTTACAAAATATGAAGGGGCTTTTAGATACTTTTAAGAAATAAAATTATCATCATTAATAGCTTGCCTTAAATCTCAGTTCAAGCTATATTAGTCTAGTGCGGATTTGCCGAGGTAGCTCAGTTGGTAGAGCATACGCCTGAAATCTTCGGGCCTATATTTAGAGATGAATATTAGCAAATCGGGTGAATTCGGGGAAAACTTGTAAATTTATTTACAAACAATCCCGAGCCGAGCCGAGAAGGGTTTAAGTTTCTCGGAAGGTGTAGAGACTAACAGGTGAGTCCCAACAATAATCCTGTACTAGCGCCCGACACCCTCATGAGGGTGATGAGATAGTCCAAACATCAGTTTATTCTGATGGAAAAGGAAGAGCGTGGGGTCACCGGTTCAACCCCGGTCCTCGGCACCAGTTAATTTAAATGAACAAAAAAGCACCGATAGGCGCTTTTTTGTTTTGTATTTTTTTAATTTCCATTCGACTTCACCTTCAGTTTCATTTGCCTTTTTTTATCGAGCTTAGGCATTGTGATAGTGAGAAGGCCGAGCTTCTGAACAGCGTCCGCCTCTTCCACGTCTATCTCTAAAGGCAAAGTGACTGTGCGGGAAAAAGAGCCCCAAAAAAGCTCACTGGCGAAAGAGTCTTCGTCGCGTACCATCTTTTCAGGCTTTCTGACGCCTTTAATAGTCACTAATTCTCTAGTAATATTTACATCTAAATCATCAGAAGAAACGCCTGCTATAAAAGCCTTTATAATGACAGAGTCGGCCGTTTGATACATATCTATAGCTAATTCAGCATCTTGTTCATCCTCCCATGATAAATCAGCTGTCGGAGTATGTTTACTCGAAAGTTTATCAGTCACCGGTTCATCTGCAACTTCTGACTCTTCCTCTTCCAGAATCATCTTTTCATCTTTTATATTCACAGTGCCAGTTAAGCGATCAAAGAACGATTTTTTTTCTTTAGACATTTTTTTGTTTAAATATTAACCTCTGTCGGGTGATGGATTCTTTTAATTTCCTCGAACATCATAAGTACTATGACTACCGCTACCCAGACGAATGAGAAAACTATAAATGCATCTTTACCTGTTGTTCTAATTATAAATAAATTAAAGAGTGTATGCAATGCCGTCGCGAGCACTAGCCCGACAATCCCTAATAAAACTTTCCAGATTTTCGCATGATAAACCACTATTCCTATCATAAAACCGAAAGCTGCCGACGAAGCCACATGAACGAGCGTCGCTCCGAGGAAGCGCATATTTCCACCGATTAGAATTTCCATAAAATGACCGTTAGAAATAGGTGTAAATATATATAGAGCATTTTCTAGCGCAGCGAAGCCTAGTGCTGCCGTTATCATAAGAATCATCATATCTATAGGTTCGTTTAATTTTTCTCTTCCATAAATGGCAAAGAAATAAACAGCTAAGAATTTAAATGTTTCTTCTAGGAAGGCCATGGATAGTATTTGTATGCGGTAATCAGGAAAATATTTCATGCAAAGAGACTGGAAAGGTATGACTAAAATCACCATCATCATTCCTCCGAGGAATGTGAAAAAAATTATTCTTTTCGGCTCAGGGCAAATACTATCTTCTTTTAGCCAAAAATAAAGCCACACTAGAGAGGGAATTATTCCGGCCAAAAGTGCATAGATATAATACTGAATCGGAAGCATGTAGAGATATTATACTATAAAGGCCAGTTTTCTAACATGAGGAAATCTTTTTTATTTCCGACCGGCATGGATTTCCAGATTTCTTCAGTTACGAAGGGCATGAATGGATGTAAAACGAGAAGCATTTTTACCAAAGTGTGCTGTAAAAACTGTTTTCTGGAGAGAATTTCTTCGGGTGTGCCTTTTTCGAGGACAGGACGGCTCTCTTCGAGTATTTGATCAGCAAATCTGCGCCAAATATACTGATAAACTTTCTCTCCGACTATATAGAATTTATATTCCTCCATTTCTTTCGTAATTTCTTCTATAAGTGCGCTCCTTTCTTCATTTAGTTTCATATCCGCTTCAGAATATTTTGCAAAGTTTTCCTCATATGGTACATCTCCAGCATAGGAAAGGACGAATCGGGAAATATTCCAGATTTTATTTGCAAAGTGTTTATAACCTTTCACTTTATCTTCTGAAAGTTTCAAATCATTTCCTGGGCTCGTGCCTATGATAAGCGAAAGTCTGACTGCATCTGCTCCGTATTTATTAATTAAGTCCACTGGGTCTATAATATTTCCGAGAGACTTACTCATCTTTCGTCCCTGTCCGTCACGAACTAAACCGTGAAGATAAACTGTTTCAAAAGGAATGTCACCGAGTAAATATGTGGACATGAGAATCATACGAGCCACCCAGAAAAAGAGAATATCATAGCCCGTCTCTAGAATAGATGTAGGGTGAAATACGGCTAAATCACTGCCTTTTTTCGCCTCTCCCGTCACAGCATCCCATGCATCCGGCCAGCCTAGAGTAGAGAATGTCCAAAGGCCGGATGAAAACCAAGTATCCAGCGTATCTTCATCCTGAGTCCAGCCGTCGCCCGTAGGCGCGTCCACTCCGCAGTATGTTTCGGAGACGTAGTCTCCGCCTTTTTCTCCACTCTTTTCTGATTTTTTATACCAAACAGGAATTCTGTGGCCATACCAAATTTGCCTAGAAATGCACCAGTCGTGTAAATTTTCTATCCAGTTAAAATAAACTTTTTCAAAATGGTCTGGCAGTATTTTCGTCTGACCATTTTTTACGACAGTGAGCATTAATTCTTTTAAAGTAACTTCCTGACCTTTTTTAATGCCCTTTAATTTAGAATTTTTCGCTTTGAAAGTTTTATTAACGGCGATGAACCATTGATTCATAATCTGAGGTTCTATAATTCCGCCAGTTCGCTCTGCTGTAGCTATTTGATGAGTATAGTCTTCCTCTTTTTCGAGCAGTCCCTTTGCCTTTAATTTCTCTACTATTTTCGCACGGGCTTCTGTGATTTTTTGCCCTGCGAATTCTCCTGCTATAGGCAAAAGTCGGCCCGTCTTATCAATGATCTGCTCTTTATCCAGCTTATATCGCTCTGCGATTTCAAAGTCCACATTACTATGCCACGGAGTGATAGTCATAACACCGGTTCCGAAGGCCATGTCTATGGATTTATCCTTAATAACCGTCGCGGAAATCGGTCCGTTTATCCACTCTAAGTCAATCTTTTGCCCATGCTTAAAATCCGCATAGCGCCCATCATCCGGATGCATCACTACGTACCTATCTCCGAATTTAGTTTCAGGGCGTGAGGTGCCTATGATGAATGGTCCGTATTTGAAATAGTAAAACTTAACTTTCTCTTCTTTATAAACGATTTCATCATCAGAAATAGTCGTCTGACCCTTCGGATCCCAGTTTATTATTCTATGACCCTTAAAAATGAGGCCGTCATCATACATTTGCTTAAAAGCAGTTCGAACGGCAAAGTTTCTTTTTTCGTCCAGTGTAAATGCTTCACGAGACCAGTCTATAGAGGCGCCCATTTTTTTAGTCTGGGAGACTATAGTGTCGTGACTTTTCGAGGCGAATTCATTAACCCTACGAAGAAGCTCTTCACGACCGATTTCATGACGACGCTTTTTCTCTTCTTTGTAAATAATATCTTCGACTTTAGACTGCGTAGCTATAGCCGCATGATCAGTACCGGGAAGCCAGAGAGTTTTCATTCCACGCATTCTGGCAAAGCGAACCATTATATCTTCTATAGCGAGCATGGCAGCGTGACCGATATGCAAAGTTCCCGTCACATTCGGAGGTGGTAGAACTATCGAAAAAGCTTTCGCATCAGGCTTCGTCACGCCCTTTCTAACCGAAATATCAGGATTAAAGTATCCACTTTTTTCCCATGCGGAGTAATTCGCCTCCTCAGTTCCAGCCGAGTCATAGGGCTTTAAAAACTTCGCATCGATATTCGGTTCTTTAAAATTTGCCATAATGCATTCATATTAGCAAAAAAGTGGGGATTTATAAAGGGTTGTCCACATTTCGGTAAATTCGCAATATTGGTATAATACTCTGGTGATATATATAAGAGCAAAGAGATTGATAAGATTATTTTTACCGACGCTCATTCTCTTTTTTCCAATTTTCATTTTAGCCGCTACCTCCACTAACTTTTCCGCAAAAGCTGAGAATACTGGGCCGACGGATTTTTCAGCCAGTTCTTCGAATTTTAAATTTAAGGCTGAGGTTGGTGCACCTGGTGTCGGTAAATCTACCAGTTCGAATTTCGTTATTAAACATGGAAACTGGTGGATAGTGGATGCTACGAGCACGGGAACTAGTTCACTACAGTTCGTTTTAAAATGGGCTATTCCGGAACTTCGAACTGGGCCAGTCGGAACTAATGATGGTTTGATTTTCTATATAGGTGTTCGAAATGCAGGTAGCACGACGACTGTCCCCTCCTCGATGCAGTTAATAGCCGTTACTAGTTTAGCTACTTCTAGCCCAGACGGTACATATTTAGCACCCCTAACCATTTCTAATATCGGTGCTGGTACTTATGATTTCGTCTTTAAAGGTCATCAAACATTGACTAAAAAACTTCAGAGCATAACTGTGGCTAGCGGAACGAATGAATTAAACTTTTCGCAAAGTAACGGTGCTACATCTACGAAAGGTACTATAGAATTAATGATAGGAGACATTAATGGTTCTATTCCCGTGAATACTATGCCGACTGATATCGCAGAGATGGGTGATGATAAGGTGAACGGTGCTGATCTTTCTATAATCCTTTCTCAGTTTAATAATTCTGATTCTACAGGAAATGGAAATAGGGCAAATCTAAATCATGACACGACAGTGAATGGTGGAGATTTATCAGCTTTATTAAAGAATTTTGGTAAGATTGGTGAATAGTAGCCGAATAAATGAAAAATAATTAATAATTTATTTATGAAATTAAATCGAAAAATCTTCATCCTCGCTCTTTTCCTCCTAACTGCTGGCACGGTGTTCGCTGCGAATTTGCCGACAGGGAGCGGAGACTTTTGGTTTAGATTAGCTACACAGACGCAGACTGGGACAGATAATACTGGAGACGGCGGGAATTACTACTATGTCGGACAGGATGTGACTTATAACATTAATGCATTTATAGGTTCGAGCGAACCGTCAAATGCCGCCGACTTCATTTTGCTCTATGATAAGAATAAAGTTAGCGCTAGTAGTTTAACGACGCTTTCTGCTTATCAGAACTGGATTGGAAGTAACATTGATAATGCGGTCGGTAGATTAACATTAAGCGGATACGGAAATCCCGGAGTTTATGTGAGTGGGGCAAAAAGTTACGCCACAGTTAAGATGTCAGCATTAAAACCTACAGGAATTTTCGGAAGTGTGCCTGTATCCACTTTTACGATAGATTATACCTCTGGCAGTACTATAGATTCAGGTATTTACAGAGACGGTCTGGATTATATGAATAATAAGGAGGATTATAAGATAAATATCTGGGCCGATATTAAGAAACCATACGGACAAACTACGGCCATAGCAGATGGAGCAAATGGTGTAACTGTAGACAGTGTATTTCCATTTCGTTTAAGAGATAGTAAGAATGGTGAAGGGGATGATACAGGAGTGGGAACTGGAGTGAATTCTGCTTCGGCCGGTAGGGTAGTACAAATGAACGATGGAAGTGGAGCCACGAGCATAATTTCTAGTACAAACTTTGCCTGTTCGGGGACTTGGAATTCTCTTTGTAATGCGACAGTAGACCCAGATAGTCCGATGTATCCCGGAATCGGAGATAATAGGAACTGGAAGTATAATACTACATACACAGTAAGAATAGCCGGATTTCAGGATCGCGCATCTTCGAATCAGGTGGTAGCTGGAATAAATGATGCAGAGACGAATGGTCCGAATACGATGGATCAGAAGACCTGGACATTTACGACTGAAGCAGATACCGGAGCACCGACGGCCACGGCTGTCAGCCCTACAGCTGGACAAAGTAGTGTTTCGAATACTACGAGCATCACTATAAATGTTTTAGATAAAAAATCAGCTAGTGTTTCTGGAAGCGGAGTAGATCCGACCACCTGCTCTATAAATGTCTCCGCGCCTTCATGGGGGCCTGATGTAGTGTATACATCTGTTTCGCCGACGGTGACAGTGACTGATGTGGATTATGGTAAGAGATTTCTCATAACTCCGGCGTCTCCATTTGCACAAAATGAAACTGTCTCTGTGAATATTTCTGGCTGTAAAGATTTAGCCGGAAATACTATGACTGCCTATCCATATTCCTTTCAAACATCTGATGAAAACCCACCGAGTGTAACTGAATCTCCGAATCACGGAGTTCCGCTTTCTGGTGGAACGATGCATTTGGTTTTATCTGATGACGGCTCTGGAGTAGATGAAAATAATACAGTAATTCTAGTGAATGGAAATTATTATACGAAGGGTGGCGGAGCGGCGAATATTTCTTATAGCGGAACTGGAATAGAAACGAACATTTCTTTTGCCTCTAGTAATGACTTCACATCTTTTCTAACTTCTACCTCTAGTAATATTTTAATTTTCGATATACCGATTTCTTCCTATACGACAGGCGAATCCGTGGCACTTAGAATCTGGAGCAAAGATATAGCCGGAAATATTATGTCGGATTTTTCTGATTCATATTCCATGGCGGGGCCTGCGGTGGTAGAAGGATCGACATTCTGTGGCTCTAATACTACATGGAATGGGACTACACAAAAGTGTAATGGGACTGCTTCAGTGACGAATGTTACGACGACGCGTAGTAGTAGCGGAGGAAGTATTAGATATGCCACGAACACTGTCTATGTTAGTTATCCTGTAATCCAGTATCAGACTTTGCCTATTTATTTAACAAAAGAAGTAACGAAATTAGTTTCATCCGGCTCTCCTGCGACAACGACTAACTCTACTACTACTGTCGTGAAAATTGATAAACAAATAGTGGACAGAGTCAGCACCGCTTTGCCGAATAGTGTTCTCGTTATCATTATTATCCTCTCGATAATTATTTTCATCCTACTTAGTTTGAATTCTGTGGCAGTTGATAAAATGATTTTCGCAAGGAATGAATTATTAATTCTTTCCGCACTTTTGGCCTTCATCGCACTTATGTTTTTCTTCTCTTCTTTCATCGGCCAGAATAATGGACTAAATTCAGATAATTATTCTAATGTCAGCGGGCAGGTTTTAGATCCTATAAATAATCAGGCGGTAAATGGAGTGGATTTAGTCGTCGGCGATACATCCATAAAAACGAGTGATGGTGGAAATTTCAGTTTTGATAATGTAAATGAGAAAATCGGCATAAAAGTTACTAGTCCAAATTTGCATAAAACTTTATACTTTGTGCAAAATAGAAATTCGGATATTTTCTTCGATGCGAATATGTATAACAGCCTATTTTTAGCATTTGAAAAAGTAAATTCTAATGAAAATAAGGCAAATGTTATTTCACAAGATATGAAAATCAGTGATGTAAAAGTCATTACACCATACTTTTCAGATAAACTGAATGAAAGATTTGATAAGGTAGTCGAAATAACCATAGATAATAAGGGTAAATCAGAAACCTATATAGCAAATAAATCAGGTGAGATTTGGAGAGTTTTCCCCAAATAATTACTTCAAATAGGGGGGTGAAAATGTTAAAATTACCTAGTAAGTCAAAGGGTTTTTAGCATATTTCACTTTTATTAAATGAAAAAAATTTTTGCTGTACTTTTTAAGGAAATAATTGCCGAATTTGTGTGTATAAAACATATAAATAATCTTCTGAAAATGCCATAAAAATGAAGAAGATAATATTATTACTAATAATATTAAGTTTTTCAATATTCTTCTCAGTGAGAGTGGCTTTTGCCTCCGTCCCTAACTTTTTAAACTATCAGTCAAAGCTCGAAAATGCTACAGGTTCCCCGATCACCACCCTAACCACCATAACCTTCTCTGTCTATAACTCCTCGACCCTCGGAAGCCCCCTAGACACACCATCCTCAAACGGATCTCTACTCTGGACAGATACTTTCTCAGTTACTCCAGATTCAAACGGATACTTTAACGTACAGTTAGGATCAGGAACAGCATTTCCAGCATACTTAAACTTTAATGCAAATAATCTCTGGCTCGGAGTAAAGATTAGTGCAGATACAGAAGCTACTCCTCGAGTACGCTTAGCCTCAGCCCCTTTTGCTATAAATTCTGGAACAGTTAACGGAATTTCAGCTACTACTTCAGCTACAGCGAATAATCTTCTGGCACTGGATAATCTACTAAATTTTAATATAAACACAGGTGCCTACAGTGGAGCATCCTTCTCCATGTCTAGCACCACATCTACCTCTAGCATTATCGGAAACTTTTCTGTATTAGGAACTTCTGCATTCGCTTCCACGACTATAAAAAGTCTAGTTATCGGCTCTAACTCTAATGCAGTCACCACTCCTCTCTTTACTCTTCAGAACACCGCGGGATTCACTTCCTTCTTCCAGACTAATACCACTCCAGAAAACAACATAGTGGGACATCTAGGTGATCTGACTGTAGACAACTCTTCAGGTAACCTATACATCAAACAAAATAACACAGGTTCATCTACCGGCTGGTCCCTCGTCGTTACTGATAAAAACCTAGCTTCTACTACTGGTATCATCCCTATCGCTAAAGGAGGTACTGGTACTTCTACTCTCCCTACCCTCGGCCAGCTACTTATGGGAAATGCATCAGGAGGTTATAACCTAGTCTCTACTTCATCACTCGGGATTTCTGCTGGAAGTGGCTATGCATCAGGAACTGTTAATAATGGCCTAGCTGGCCAAATTCCTTTCTATTCTGCAAACGGTAATACTTTAACCGCTACCTCCGCTATTTTTATATCGACTGTAAATGGAAACGTCGGCATCGGCTCATCCACCCCATCATCTCTATTAACCGTAAGTGGTAACGGATGGTTCGGAGGAAATATCACATCCACTGGAACTATCTATGCTAATGCCCTTTCTGTCGCTTCTCTCTCTGGCTTACTAAGAGCTACTAATGGATTAATCAGCACTTCTACTATTAATCTAGCTTCCGCCTCTGATGTATCTGGAACTTTGCCAATAGCGAACGGCGGTACAGGAACTTCCACCGCTCCTACCTTCGGTAAGTTACTTATGGGAAATGCGTCAGGAGGTTATAACCTAGTCTCTACTTCATCACTCGGGATTTCTGCTGGAGGCTCATCTCAGTGGACGACTTCTGGATCAAACATTTATTATAATACTGGAAATGTGGGAATCGGAACGACCTCAAACGCTTCGGCACTTAATATCCTAGGAGACCAGACTATTACAGGTAATCTTTCTTTAAATAAATACACTACAGCAGCTGGTAGATCTGTGATAGTGGGTAGTAGGTTCAGAGGAACTAATGATTCTCCTCTAGCAGTTGTGAATGGAGATCAAGCATTTTCTTTATTAGGAGCAGGTTTTGATGGTACTAATGGGATAATCGCTGCATCGATGGAGTTCGTAGTCGATGGTACAGTTTCTACTGGAAATGTGCCTATGAAGATAGGTTTTTATACAGGCCCAACAGGTGGCAGAACTGAGAAAATGACTATTTCGAGTGGAGGGAATGTCGGAATAGGCACAGCACTTCCTACTATGCCACTCGACGTCGTCGGAACCATAAGATCTCAGGGTGCGTCTGGTTCTTCTGCTAAAATATATGCATCAGGATTAGGAGATGCATCCAATTATTCTTTTTTGAGTCTTAGTAATGCATTATCTGGAGCAAATAATAGGGAATGGCAGATCACTAATAGAGCTGATGGTGTGGCAAATAGATTGGCGATGTTCTTCTTTAACGGTTCTGGTTGGAGCGAGCCCTTAACCATTCTTCCGACAGGGAATGTCGGAATCGGAAATAGTAATCCTTCCTCTAAGCTACAGGTAGGAGGAACGGTGACAGCTACAGCCTTCGTCGGAGACGGTTCTGGTCTGACTAATTTACCATCAACTTCACAGTGGACATCTAATGGCTTAAACCTCTCATACGATAACGGTTATGTAAGTATGGGTGTGACGACACCTATGGCTAGATTACACGTAGCTCCTATGGCTTCTGGGTATTTCACTGGATTTGAAACAGGAAGTATTTCTCCTTTGACATCAGGAGGAAACGGTGGATGGTATGTGACTTCAGCAGATAAATATCAGGGATCATATTCAGCTAAGGCTGTTTGTAATGCAGCAAATAACGGAGACTTTTATTCAAATATGTATCTTACTTATAATATAGTGAAAGATTCTAAGCTTTCATTCTATTATAAAATAGATGCAAATTCTGCTAACCTGTTTCTTCAGGGTAATGTGGGCCAGCAGGGTATTTCAAATTCATTAGACAGTAGTTCTGTTTGGTATTATAAGGAATTTAATATTCCTATTGGTGGAGTACATACATTTGAGTTTATAGCTTCTGTTTTTACTAGTTCCTGCACAGTGCTCATAGATAACATAAATATCACTTTACCAAATGGCCAGATAGTCCCAGCTGCCATCTTCGATGGAGCAGTCGGAATTAATACTACTGCACCGACCGTTATGCTGGATGTTAATGGTACAGCAAAAGCCACAGCATTCGTCGGAGACGGTTCTGGTCTAACTAACCTACCTGCAGGTTCTCAGTGGACGACTACAGGTTCAAATATTTATTATAATTCAGGTAATATTGGTATGGGAACCTCATCACCAGCGACTGCCTTAGAAGTTCAAAAAACTGCTGCTTCTATTTTACGAGTATCTAACACTAATTCACCTTCAGTCTATTACGGTGAACTATATTCTAACTATGATGGAAATAATTCATACGGTTTGAGATGGGGTTCAGGTAATACAAATTTGATTAGATATATATCAGCAGGAGCTAAGGTGTTTGTTGGTGCATCTGACGCATTATCTATAGTGAGTGGAAAGGTGGGTATAGGAACTTCTACTCCAGAAGGTTCGCTTACTGTTTCAGCACCAGCACAGGCGAGCACTAGAGAAAAAATACTAACAGTTAGAACCTCTGATGGTGGAAATAGCGTACTAGGATTAGTGAATGGAACTAGTCTAGACGGTGCTTACTATCCATCTATCGGCTCATATCAGGATAGTTCAAATGGTCGCGAGAGTTTGAGTTTTAAGGGGTATATAAGTCCTGCGAATGACGCCTCAGACTCTGCGGCGAGTGGAGTTTTAGAATTTATGGCAGGCAGAGTCGATACTCCTAGTGATCCGTTTAATGGTGTGACTTACACTATAGTAAATAGAAAATTATTTACTTTCAGAAATGATACGACAGTTATGATGACTATAACTGCTAATGGAAATATCGGAATCGGCACTACTACACCAGCATCAAAGCTTTCAGTGGTGGGCGATATAGCTCTCACTGGAGGAATAGTAGATTCTTCTACTTCGAAAGGAATATCTGGAATGGTACTTCAGACTACCGGAACTGGAGTGCAGTGGGTGGCTACATCCACTCTCGGATTTGCTGGTACTGTCGGAGGCTCGTCACAATGGAATACTTTAGGGTCTGATATTAATTACACCGCTGGTAGTGTCGGAATCGGAACCACTTCATCTGTAAGGGATCTTACTGTCGATGGCACCGGAATTATTACGGGAAATATGCAGGCTGGCACATTAACGGTCGGACTCGGATCAGGTACTGGAGGTTCCATACAGATGAAAGGTGTCGGTTCTACGACGAAAGCCTTCACATTCGGTAATGGTGACTGGTATACATCCGGAGTTCCGTATGTTCGTCCTAATGATACTAATACTTCCGGAGTTTTTGATGTTTTATCAAATGGAACTGGTGTGGATTCTTGGATTGACATCGGTTCTGATTACACAGCTCAAAATCCAAATGGCGAATTTCTTTCTCTAAGGAAACTAAGTTCTTCATACGGTCAAATAAATGTTAAAGGTTTAGGGACTGGCGTCGGTAGAGATTTAGTATTCCAAGACCTTTCGTCCGGAGTCGCCGCTAACGGAGGAACGTCACGTATAGGTTTTAACACTGCACCCACTGAACAGTATCACGCTAAATTTGATCAAAATAACAAAACGACATTTGTAGTAGAAAATGCGAGTACGGGTACCGCTGCATATACGACCATTGAAGCTAGAAATAGTACGACGACGAATGACTATATTAGAATGATTACTCTCGGTAATAACTGGACCACAAATGGTGCTTTTATTCAGGATTCCGGAGCATTAGAAACTGGGGTAAATCTTTCTGGAGGCCTCTCTTTGCTCACGAGGAATGCTTCTGCTCCAATAATGTTCTATACTGGCGGTTATGCTACCTCGAACGAGAGAATGAGGATTACACAGACTGGGAATGTCGGTGTAGGCACCAGCTCTCCTTTAGCAAAGTTAGATATTTACGGCACCGCAGGTACCTCAGATATCTTTGCCATCTCCTCCTCTTCAAATTCTAGAATAATGACCGTTTCTGCAAATGGAAATGTAGGTTTTGGAACATCATCAGCTGTTTCGAAATTCACACTGTCTTATGGTACAGGTGGAGTAGCTCCATGGTATACACCAGATGTTTTATTTCAGGGTCCGGCAGCTGGTGTTTATTTACAGAACACAGGGACGGGAGGAGGATTCGGATCTTTAGGAATAGGAGGAACTTCTGGAAATATGATTTTCTCTTTTGCAAATAATAAAGATGTCATATTCCAGTCTACTGATGGAAATACTTTTAATACTAGACTAGCTATAGACGGAGTTACTGGAAACGTCGGCATCGGCACATCCACTCCATTTGCTAAACTTTCAGTATCAGGAGATATGGCACTTACTGGAGGCTTATACGATTCATCGACTACGATGGGTACGAATGGAATGGTCCTTCAAACCACAGGGACAGGAGTGAAGTGGGTAGCTACGTCAACCCTCGGATTTTCGGGAGGTTCATCTCAGTGGACGACTTCGGGGTCAAATATTAATTATATTACCGGCAAAGTCTCTGTCGGAACGACCACCGCAGAAGGAGCTCTTACAGTTTTATCTCCAGCACAGGCGAGCACTAGAGAAAAGATTCTAACAGTTAGAACCTCAGATGGTGGTAATAGCGTACTAGGATTAGTGAATGGAACTATTCTAGACGGTGCTTTCTATCCTTCACTAGGAGGTTATGTAGATAGTTCAAATAGTCGAGAAAGCATGGGCTTTAAAGGCTTAGTAAGTCCTACGAATGATGCATCAGATTCTGCTACTATGGGTATAATGGATTTCTTTGTATCGAGAAATGATGCACCGACAGATCCATTTAATAGCGGAAGCTCTACAGATATTCTAAACAGAAAATTATTTACTTTCAGAAATAATTTGACGACAATAATGTCATTAACCGCCGCTGGAAACGTCGGCATCGGCACATCCACTCCTTCCACTCTTTTATTTGTAAATAACGCATCAAATGCTGGAACATCAGTAGATAATGCTGGCGTAACTATAAAATCAGTGAATCGTACAGCTTACCTATCGATAGATTCGGCTTCAATAGGAAGTCCGAGCTTAATATTCTCTAATGCTGGAGTTGAGAAAAGCAGAATTATGTATAGTAATCCTGGAGACTGGCTTTCATTCTCGACAGCTGCGACAGAGCGCATGAGAATAGATTCTGCAGGAAATGTCGGTATCGGCACCACTACCCCAGAAACGGCTGATGGAACGACTCTGCATATCTATAACGGTCAAAATACTGGAACTGTTACTTCAAATGCTTCACTCGTTCTACAAAGTTTAAATAGAAATTCGAACTTCATATCACGTATATCTGCGTCAGGTGCATCTAGTTATATGGCTCAGAGCACAGACGCTTTGACAACATATGGTCAATACCAGATTCTGGCTAACAACGGTAATCCTTATCTAGCTATGGCCATTAAATCCATAGAAAGACTGCGAATAGATGTAAACGGTAATATGGGATTAGGCACCAGCACTCCTACTGCAAAGTTAGATGTATACGGAACTTCGAGTCAGCTAGATCTCTTTGCACTATCTTCATCTTCTAATGCTAGATTATTTACTGTCGGGGCAAATGGGAATGTGGGGATAGGGACGGCGAGTCCGGCCTCAGCACTGGACATAGGCACAGGTAGAATGACAGGAGGGACAAACTCTGCATCTAAAAGGAATTATCTCGATATGTCTGTTGCGCAGGGTACATCTGCAGTTGATATGGTATTAAATGGTGGAGATTCTACCGTTAGTAATGCTGGAACTGGGAAAAATGTTTTTCGAACAGTTCAGTTAAATTTAGTCGGCTCTACCGATTTAATGTTCCAAGTGATTCCGCTTACGACGACAGGTTATGGAGGTTTTGAAACTGCATTCGGTGCTGGATCATTCGTTGGAACATATGGGAATTTTCCAATATTATTTAGGCCGAATAGGGTTACTCAAATGCAGTTAAGTGGAGCTGGTGGTTTGTCTTTGGGAAGTACTTATGTCGCGACTGATCCTGGAGCAGGGAATATGATAGTACAGGGTAATATCGGCATTGGTGCTTCAGCTCCAGTAACTCAGTTACAAGTAGCTAGCCCTTATGCTAAAACTGATACTACTCAGAGATGGGGAGAATTTATAGGTTCAAATGATTCTTCCGTTCCTTTCGGTCTAGCGATAGGAGCTAGGGGAGCTTCCACAGCAGCGAATAGAACGATGTCTTTACAGACTTCGGAATGGAGCGGTGGATTATGGGGTAATTTAGCATTACAGCCTGGAGCAGGAAGTGTCGGAGTCGGAACTACTTCACCTTCAGCGAAGTTAGATGTTTATGGTTCGGCTAGCACGACAGATATTTTTGCCATTTCGTCTTCCTCGAACGCTCGTTTATTCACTGTGAATTCTAGCGGTTATGTCGGAATAGGAACGGCGCTACCTTTAACTCCACTGAACAACACAGTTCCATTTACAAAAACAGATACTACTCAGAGATGGGCACAGTTTATTAGTTCAAATGACACTTCGGTTCCATTCGGTTTAGCTATCGGTGTTAAGGGTGCTGCGACCGCTTCAAATAGAACGGTTACACTTCAGACTTCGGAGTGGGGTGGTGGGTATTGGGGAAATATCGCCATGCAGACTGGAGCTGGAAATGTCGGTATCGGCACTTCTTCACCGGTGGCTAAGCTAGATATTTATGGTTCAGCCAGCACGACGGATCTCTTTGTCATCTCCTCCTCTTCAAATACTAGATTATTAACAGTGGATTCTAACGGTAGCTTAGGTATCGGTACATCAACATTCCCTAGCGGTGAAAAACTTCACATAGTAGGTAGTAATACTTTAGTTAGATTTGAAAACTTAGAAGGAGCGGTGGCAAATCAATACGCACAAATAGCATTAAGGGCAGGAAGTTCTACTAACTATATTTGGACAAATAATCAAAACTCTGCAGGATTCTACGGTGGTTCGAATTCTCTTAACCTTTTCGCTGGTGCTAGCGCTCCTATGTCCTTCTTTACAAATGGTATAGCTACCCCAAAGATGAATATAGATACTTCGGGTAATGTCGGAATCGGAACTACTACTCCAGTGGCAAAGTTAGATATTTACGGCACCGCAGGTACTGCAGATCTCTTTGCATTATCTTCATCTTCTAATGCTAGATTATTTACTGTCGGATCAAATGGAAATGTGGGTATAGGAACGACCTCAAACGCTTCGATGCTTAATATCGTCGGAGATCAGAGTATTATAGGTAACATTGCTTTAAATAAATACATTACCGCAGCTGGTAGATCTGTGATACAGGGTACTAGATACAGAGGAACTAGTGATTCTCCTCTAGCTGTGGCATATGGAGACCAAATATTTACTTTATTAGGAGCAGGATACGATGGTACGAATGTAATAAATGCCTCCGCCATAGAATTTTTAGTAGATAATACTGTGTCGACAGGTAATATGCCTGTTAAAATAGCATTTAATACTGGCCCTTCTGGTTCGAGAACTGAGAAAATGACTATTTCGAGTGGAGGGAATGTCGGAATAGGTACCTCAACTCCTACAGCATTACTCCATGTAGCAGGAACTATGAGAAATAGCACATATGGTATCGGTAACTTAGTGTCAGATTCTTTAGGAAACATCACAGTATCATCAGATGAAAGATTAAAGAATATTCAGGGAAGCTTTAATAGGGGACTCAGTGATTTGCAAAATATTAATCCTATAATATTTAAATGGAAAGATAGCACAGGATATGATACAGAAAATGTTTATGCTGGATTCTCCGCCCAGAATGTTAAGCTCTCTATTCCTGAAGCAGTCGGTGTGGATCCGAAAGGCATGATGACTCTCTCAGATAGGCCGATACTCGCAGCCCTCGTAAATGCGGTGAAGGAATTAAATATTAAATATGACGGCACTAACTTTACAGCGCTCGAAGATAGAGTAAATAAAATAGAGGCAAAGGTAAATAATGTAAATGGCTTTGAAATTAAGGATAGAGCGACGGGCGAGACGTACTGTATGTTCATGGAAAACGGTTACTTTAGAAATGAAAAAGGAACTTGTACTGCGTCTAAGTCTACTTCTACGCCTGCTACTGTGATAAATAATTCTCCCGTTATTTTAAATAATGATGCTACGAACACACCTTCGAATGTGTCCTCGAGTACGCCTCTAGATGTGTCATCGTCAGTAAGCGCTGAAACTCCAGCGAGTTCGACACCGGTAATACCGGCGCCTGTAGAAGTACTGAAAGTCCCCAGTGTGGAATCGTCGAATGTGACTGCGCCTAGTACAACAGAGCCAAATGTGACAGAACTGAGCGTTACGACACCTACTCTTCAGATCCCGTCAGCTGAGAGCACCACAACTATTGACAAATCTCTATAGTATGATAGGGTGGCTTTTGGTTGTCCTTCCCTACCGGAGCCCCTCAAGCCGAACACTCACTTTTAAGAAGCGCTTCTGCGCTTTTTCTTTTTCTCATCCTTGTTAAGGCTTCTGAGGGTGTCTCATGATCAGTTACCTTCATATATCTTCT
>Ga0194063_10000405_pt1 | contig 32062 bp, 26 predicted proteins | sample SepL3720m_MetaG_FD_155459 | JGI IMG/M metagenome (GOLD analysis project Ga0194063, IMG submission 155459) | Anoxic zone freshwater microbial communities from boreal shield lake in IISD Experimental Lakes Area, Ontario, Canada - Sep2016-L373-20m | ecosystem: Environmental > Aquatic > Freshwater...
TAGAGTTGCGCAAAGTGCAGAGGCAATAATAAATGCTACGGCCGTCACATAATACACAGAGCTAGACCCGAAGGCCAAAACGATAGGACCAGCAAGGCTATATCCGAGTACGAATGATGCGTACATGGTAAATAAAAATAATGAATTTGCACTCAAAAAACTTTTTTTACTAACTATTTTAGGTAGCGCAGCACCTTCTGCGGGGGTGAAGAATTGAGAGAATACTGAAATAGCAAATACTAGTAAATACACCAGGAATAGATTTGTTCCGATTATTAAAAAACCAAGGACCAATACTGCTCTTGCTATATTTGTTATTACTAACACTTTCTTTCTGTCCCAATGGTCAACATATGATCCCGCTAGTACTGCGAATATCACAGACGGTATCCCAAAAGCTAGTATAAGAAGGCTAACTGCTACATTTGCGTAACGCGTTTGCGCTGAGAGGTCATACACTCGTATGATCAATGCGAAATTCAAAAAATTAACAGCTAGCTGACTTGTGAGTTGCGCTACCCATATTTTCAAGAAATTTTTATTTTTAAATACCTCTGAGTACACTATGGTTATTCTTCTTATTATTTCTTGAGTGGTTTATTAACCACTTCGTCAACTAGTCCATACTTTGCAGCCTCAGGCGCTGAAAGCCAAAAGTCCCTGTCACTATCCTGAGAAATTTTCTCGACTTTCTGGCCTGTCTTCTCGGCTAATATCTCATTTAATTTCTTTCGGATCTTGATTATTTCATTTGCGGTTATCTCGATATCTGACGCTGTGCCCTGGAATCCGCCGCTTGGCTGATGAATCATGACCCTACTGTTAGGTAGAGCAAATCTTTTACCCTTTTGACCACAAGATAGCAAGAAGGCTCCCATGCTTGCAGCCATTCCAACGCATATTGTACTAACATCTGGGCTAATATGCTGCATAGTGTCGTATATCGCTAGTCCGGCTGTTACACTTCCACCAGGGCTATTAACATATAGCTTAATGTCTTCGTTAGGGTCTTCGCTCTGTAAAAATAGAAGCTGGGCTATTATCAAATTAGCAACATTATCATTTACCTCCGTACCCAGGAATATAATCCTCTCTTTTAGGAGTCTTGAGTATATGTCATAAGCACGTTCACCGCCTTGGGTTTTTTCTATTACTGTTGGTATTAGGATTGAATTTTGAAAATCTTGTTGGTTCATAATATCCATTTTAACATACCAGATGAGGCTTAGAAATGTAGTTTATAATTCTAATAACCAGCCTGAAGCCTATTTCGGATTAATTCTTGTTTTTATCTGCAGCGTCAGTGAGGACTTTTACGGCCTTATTGGTAAGTAGATGATTGAGAAGATCATCCCTGAAATGGTCGTGAGCAAGCTCTTCTTGCATTTTAGGATCTGTATATTGGCTCTTCATTTGGATGAGCTGGGTGTCTAGCTCAGCATCAGTAACTTTTATCTTTTCACTTTCAACAATATATCTCAATATCAATCCGAGCTTGACTCTTTTTTCAGCTTCTTTGGCCAATGTAGCATCGAATTCCTCAGGTTTCTGACCTTGGAGCTGGAGGTATTTTTCTAGATCTAGGCCGCTATTCTTCAAATTATCTTCGGTCTCAGATCGCAGTCTTGTAACTTGCTCCTCCACTAGACTAGCGGGGGCATCAAATTTTGCTAGTTCCACAGCTTTCTCCAATACTTTATTTTCAAAGTCCTTTTCTGATTGCGACTGCTTGTTCTGACTTAAGCTCTTCTCGATTTCAACCTTTAATTCTTTTAGGCTGCCAACTGGCCCAACGGTCTTAGCCCAAGCATCATCTGCCTTGGGTGTTTCAGTCGTATTAACTTCATGAATTTTTACAGTAAAGTCTACTTTCTTTCCAGCTAAATCTTTAGAGTGGTAATCCTTAGGAAATGTAACTGTGAAAGTTTTGCTTTCAGATTTCTTCAATCCGAGCATATTATCTTCGAAACCAGGTATGAAGCTACCTTCACCAACCACCAATACATGCCCGCTCGCACTAGCTCCTTCTACTGGTTTTCCTTGCCTAACACCTTCAAAATCAAACTTTACTTCATCGCCATTTTTTATTCCAGATTTGCTTTCTTTTTTTGATGAAGATTGTTTGAGTAGATTATCTAAAGTTTCGTTAATCTCTTTTTGAGAAATTTTAACTTCTTCCCTCTTTACTTGAACTTTATTTAGGTCGATTGAAATTTTTGGCATCACGGCCGCAACTGCTTCGAATTCTAACTCGCTGTATGGGACAAATTTCTTAACGTTGATTTTAGGTGAGGCTATAGCGTCTATTTTTAGCTCCCTAACAGCACGTGTGTAAGCATGCATAATAACTTCTTCGATAACTTCTGACTGAATCCTACCTTCACCAATAGACCTTTCGGCTAATTTATCTGGAGCCATACCTGGTCTAAAACCATCTACCTTGATATCTTTTTTCAGTCTTTTCATCACGGACTTGTGATAGGGACTAATAAATTCACTATCAACGGCTATATTAATTGTTAATTCTGATTGAGATTGTTTTGAAATGTTGTGTTTTATCATAAGTTTGAAATTATAACCTAAATTAAGTTGCCTTTCCAGTTAATACTATCTGAACTAATTATTTCTGCAAAATGAAAGCCCCTTCTAAGGAGCTGTCTTTTTATAAACATAATCGCTGGTACCGCGGAGAGGACTTGAACCTCCACGAGTTTTACCTCACTAGCTCCTAAGGCTAGCGTGTCTACCAATTCCACCACCGCGGCAAATTTTTAAAAAAACTATTTGTCGTAACTTATAGCTTGGTTATTATAACACATTTATGTGATTATTTTAGTACCTATAGCAGATAATTTTTCTTCAAACTTTTCATAACCCCTCTCGACTATATCTAAGCCATCTATCTCGGTATTTCCATTGGCAATCAGGGCGGCAATTATATAACTAAAGCCGGCACGAAGATCTGGTACAGTAATTTTCGCTGAGTGTAGCGGTGTAGGTCCAGAAATTATTGCACTGTGCAAATGGTTTCTGTTCTCAAACCTACAGGAAGTTCCACCTAAACAATCCTGATAGAGTTGTATGTTTGCGCCCATTTCATTAAGTGCTTTAGTAAACCCAAATCTATCCTCATAGACTGTCTCATGGATAGTGGAGCTGCCCTTGGCTTGAGTTAGTAAAACAACAAATGGCTGCTGCCAATCCGTCATAAATCCAGGGTGAACGTCTGTCTCTAGGGTTATACTTTTTAACTCTCCTTCCCTCCAGAACTCGATACCATCATCTTTAATCTTAAATTCTCCACCAACTCTCCTAAAGGTATTTAAGAATGTCATCATCGGCTCTTGCTGTGCACCCTTAACAAATATCCTGCCATTGGTAGCTGCAGCAACGCATGCCCAGCTTGCCACTTCGATACGATCAGTTAAAACAGTATGCTCAAACCCACTAAGTTTTTCTACGCCCTGAATTGTTATAACCCTACCAGTCCCTACCCCAATTATTGCACCCATCTTTTGTAGAACACATATCAAATCTATTATTTCAGGCTCAATGGCGGCATTTTTAACCTCAGTCACACCGTCGGCCAATACAGAGCTAAGCAAAATTTGTTCTGTAGCTCCGACACTTGGGTATTCCAATTCTATCTTAGTACCCTTTAAGCCTGAGGTCTTAAGTTCAATTACTTTTTCAGATTGCGATATACTAGCGCCCATGCTAGCTAGGGCCTTAAGATGGAAGTCAACAGGCCTAGGACCTATTTCGCAACCACCTAATGTTGGTAACTGAGCGGTTCCTAGTCTGTTTAGTAGTGGCCCGGCAAATAGTATTGGAATTCTACTTGATCCAGCAATCTTATGTAATTCATCTGGCTGGGCTAGTCTTAGTCCTTTCGATTCAATCCTTATAGAGCCGTCTGATATTTTGGTTACCTTAGCGCCATGCAGCTCAATCATCCTACTCACAATCTCAACATCTGCAATATCTGCAATATTATGAAGTACAGAAGGCTCGGAACTTAATAATGCAGCAACCATTTCTTTAGTAATAGCATTCTTTGCGCCCCTGACATGCAAAGAACCTGAGAGTTTATTACCTCCGGATATAATTATTTTTTTATTTTTCATATGTTTTATAAATTATACAGTATTAGTTTTTTTACGGAAAAACCCGATTTGAGTATCTCCATACTTTTTTATCTTAACTAATTCTAGTTCAGACGGCGTCACCTCCAAATCAGTGTCCGAAGAACAACTAGCAATAATTATTCCCCCATTTGCAAGGTTCGGAATTAGTGTTGGTAATATTTCTATATTAAAATCCGAATAGGGTGGATCTAAGAATATTAAGTTAAATTTAGACTTATTATTTTTTAAAAAGTCAGAGGCCTTATCCTTTTTTAAGATTGCCCTATCATCTAATTTTAATATTTTTATAGTAGTACTGATTGCTTTAAAAGCCTTAGCCGATGAATCTACGAATGTACATTGCTTTGCGCCTAAGCTCATAGCCTCAAAGCCCAGGGCACCACTTCCAGCAAAAATATCGAGCACAGTGAGTCCTTCTATGTCCCCAAGTACCTGAAATATTGCATGCCTAGTCTGTTCTGAGACTGGTCTAGTTAAATCAGTTTCAGGTCTAACGATTGTTCTTCCTTTGTATGAACCCGAGGTTATTGTAATCATTATGATTTATATTATAACTGAGTAGTCTGGGTCAAGTTCTCTTACTTCCCCGCCAGATTCTTTGTACGCAGCAAGATAGGTAGCTGCCAATAGTTGAGGTATTCTTTTTACAACGATAGTCTTGACTGTTTTTGCAAGGCTGGCCGTCCAGCCCTTCTTAAGGAATTGTTCGTAAATTTCTAGCTTAGCTATTCGTAACGATTCTTCCCCTATAACAGATTTTATTCCTTCGTTTAAAATTTTCTCATAAAGATCTTGGTCAAACGTAACTCTAATTCTGTTCATTGCTATAGAGGTAGAAACTCCGCCTTCAAACATAACATGTGAACTCAATAAACCTTTCCTGCCAAGATAAAGCCACCCTTTTCTTGCCCTACTATCGTTCTGGTGTTCAGCGGTCATAAGCTTCATGCTAACGTGATGAGCTGGGGTGAGGCTATCTGTTATATAGTGAGACATAAATCCAGCCTCGAATGCAGCCTTGACCATGTCACCCTTCTTTAGAGCGTCTACAAGGTTATTAAAATGTATATCGATCCAAAGAGGCAATTCACCAATCTTATTTATTGGGTCCCAATGATGATCGGCTTTATATTTTCGGCTTTTTATTTTTAAGCCATCGGGGCCACCCATGCCTTCAAATTTTAATATTAATGACCTGGATGGAAACATATCAGGATTAATCATGGGTAAAATTAGCCGATAAGCTGTCTTATCAAACTTCTGATGGGTACCGACCGTATTTAGGACCTTACCTTTTGTGAAATATGTTACTAAACCAGAATTCATATAATTTAATCTAACGAGGTTAGTTTTTTAAGCTTATTAATTTTATCTACTATTAAAGTATAATTTAACATATTTCCACTGTTTATAAAAGAAGTAGCCGCCTGTTTAACGGAGCTTAATAGTTTAGCATCAAAAATATCCGCAAAACGCATATCCAGGATACCGTGCTGGCTAGTCCCATATATCTCACCTGGACCCCGCATTTCTAAGTCAATTTGTGCTAGCCTAAAGCCATCAGTAGTCTTTTCCATAGCCTGCAGTCTTTTTACCGTGTTGGGCTTATCACTATCTGAGAATAAATAACAATACGACTTTAGTTTGCTTCTGCCTACCCTGCCTCTTAGCTGGTGGAGCGCGGCTAAACCAAATCTGTCGGAATTTTCAACTATTAATGCCGTAGCATTAGGCACATCGACACCTACTTCGATTACTGTGGTAGCCAACAGAATATCATACTTCTTATTCCTAAAGTCACTCATAATATCACTCTTTTCTTCGGGCTTCATTCTGCCATGCAACATGGCAATCCTGCGATGAGCAAAAACGGTTTTTTGCAACCTATCAAACTCAGCTTGAACTGACTTCATTCCCATATTGTCACTAGCTTCAATAAGTGGGCAAACTATAAAAGCTTGTTGACCTTGAGAAATTAATTGATCTACGAAAAAATATACAGTACTGCGATCAATTTCTTTGACTACCTTAGTATCCACTGGTACTCTGCCTGGTGGTAACTCATCAATTATAGAAACGTCCAGATCTCCATATACTACCAGGGCTAAACTTCTGGGTATGGGTGTGGCCGTCATAGTTAAGACATGGGGCATAAATTTAGACTTGGTCTTGAGCTCCCTACGCTGGTTAACACCAAATCTATGCTGCTCATCTATTATGACTAGACCAAGATCTTTAAACTCAACACCCTCCGAAAGTAGGGCGTGGGTACCGATAACTATATCTATATCACCAGAAGCGACTCTAGCTACTATTTCTTTCTTTTCTTTAGCCTTTAATGCTGAAATTAACAACTCTGACTTTATACCCATAGATTCAAATATTTTTTTAGCTGAAAAGATATGTTGGCGGGCGAGAATTTCTGTGGGGACCATCAAGGCGGCCTGGAAACCATTTTTTACACACATAGCAATAGACAAAAGCGCCACAAGTGTTTTACCGGAACCGACGTCACCCTCAAGCATTCTATTCATTGGGGTATCCTTATCCATATCTTGGAAAATCTGCCAAGCTACCTTGCGCTGAGCATCTGTCAAATCGAAGTCTACCTTGTTAAGCACCTCATCAACTACTTCTTTTTCAAATTTAATTTTTGCAGAAATCTCTGTCTTTATGTCTTCTTTTAGAACTAGTCCTGTGAGAATGAGCTCAAAGAGCTCTGCGAAACCTATCCTTTTTTCTGATGCAGTAATATCTGACATGCTCTCAGGCATATGTATCTGACTTACTGCTCTAGGGAAGTTTATAAGACCATACTCAGCCTCAACGCTATCCGGCAAGCTATCCTTCAACTCGTCAGATAGGTGTATTACTTGAGACAGAAGTTTCTGAATGGTTTTTGATGATACTGAACTTGTCTCGGAGTAGATGCTATATATTTTGCCCTTGTAGTTATCTTCATTAACTATTTCATAAGTTGGGCCATTTAAACTAAGATAGTTGTTCTTGAATTCAAAATTACCCGCAAAAAGGTACTGCTGATCTTTATTGAAGTAATTCATTAAAAATGGCTGATTAAACCAAACCGCCTTAATGGTTCCCGTACCGTCTGACAATATGGCCTCAGTAATTGTAAGTCTTGGTTGCCTTGCGCTTTTTCTAACATCGATAGCAAGTACCTTACATAAAACTGCTACCCTGCCCGGCTTGATTGTATTTAACTTACTTATTGTACTAAAATCGTCCCAACGTCTAGGCCAGTATAGGAGCAAGTCCTGAACAGTATTTATACCGAGCTTTGCGAGGCCCGTTTTTACTACCGGCCCCACGCCCTTAAGATTTGAAATTGGGCTGTCTAGTTTCATAGTTTATATTTTATCACGAACAAAAAACGAAAGGTAGGTGATTCGATCCTGACTAAATCTTAAAGTTGATAAACCTTCTCTTACCGACCTGAACTAGAGATGTGCTATCTATTTTATTTTCGGCATCAAGAATTACTTCATCATTAATCTTAATTCCTTTTTGTAATACTAGCCTCCTAACTTCTGATTTGCTTAGGTTGAGATGCATACTCACTAAATCAATAATTTTACCTGGCTTAATCTTAACTGTTTCTATATCGTTAGGCTTATTCCCGTCCCTGAACTGATCATTCCATGCATCCTCAGCTAGTTTGGCGGACTCAACACCATGATAAATAGTGACTATCTCTCGGGCTAGACTAGATTTTGTCATACGAGGATTATCTCCTTCAGACATATTCTTCTCTATCTCCTGAACAGTTTCCTCAGGAACATCAGTACATAGCCTGAAATACACCGGGATGAGCTCGTCTCGAATGGTCATAACCTTACCATACATGTCTGCGGGCTCATCTGTTATATATATGCAGTTACCCCAACTTGAACTCATTTTTCTACCGTCGGTACCCTCTAGGATATGCATGGTCATTACATTTTGCTGCGGCATACCGAAGTGCTTCTGAATTACTCGCCCAGCTAACATATTAAAAAGCTGGTCTGTGCCACCTATCTCAACATCAGTCCTCATCTTGACACTATCAAAACCCTGCAACATTGGATATAGAGTTTCATGTATTCCCACCGGTTTACCATCTGCTATTCTTTTTGCAAAATTTTCACGTTCTGTCATCTGTTGGATTGTAAATATACTGGTTAGAGAAAAAAACTCTTGAAGCTGCATCTCGTAATACCAATCTCCGTTGTAATACATTTCGATCTTTTTAACATCTAATATTTTACTAATTTGTTCTAGGTATGTCTTCATATTAGACTCTATAGTTTTACGTTCTTGCATCGGTCTCTCTGAATCTTTATCGCTAGCATCGCCAATTACCCCAGTAAAAGTACCTATAACCAAAGTTACCTTATGGCCAAGTTCCTGAAACTCTCTTAATTTCCAGAGTGCGCTTGCCCTGCCGATGTGAATCTTTGGGTTGGTAGGATCAATACCCAACTTTATTCGGAGTTTCTTACCTGATTTCAGTTTAGCTAATAGTTCTTTCCGAACGATAATATCTTCTACGCCCTTAGAAAGTAATTTCTCTATGGATTTATTGTTATTTTTCATAATCTAATATCGATATTATAACTGTTAAAATAATATTTTGATATAAGTATTTTCATATTGATATAGCATAAATGGGTGTATAATATATATTAAATTATGCCTAAAAAAATTAACTCCAAACTAAACAAAAGACGGGTTGTAAAAACTAGTTCTAAATCTGGAACAAGTACTACTATAAGTAGTTCCAAGATAGGGGTAAAAAAAAGCGGTAGATTGAAAGCACTTGACTGGCTTTGGGTTCCAGCGGTACCTCCAGCTAAAGGCTGGGGGAAAATTGCACCCAAACATCTATTTAAAATACTTTCTAGCAAGAAAGCTCTAAAAATTTATGGAATACTCGCGCTCAGCCTTATGCTAATAATAGCTTTAGTTTTTGCTTGGTTCGCGAAAGACCTACCAAGTCCAAACAAAATAAATGCAATAGCTAGCGCGCAGACTACAAAGCTATATGATAGGACAGGTCAGAATTTATTAGTTGAAATATATGGCGACAAAAACCGAAGTCTTATAGAATTCAATCAGATGCCTCAATGCATTAAAGATTCGACTGTTGACTTGGAAGACAAGAATTTCTACAAACAGGGAGCCTTCAGCCCACAGGGCGTGGGAAGGGCTTTTGCGGGCGTTTTGTTCAATGATCCAACGAAGGGTGGTGGGTCAACAATCACTCAACAATATGTAAAAAATGCACTCCTCACTAATGAGCGTAGTTACAATAGAAAGATTAAAGAGCTAATCCTGTCTATTGAAATTGAACAGCTTTACAAAAAAGATGACATACTTAAGTTATACCTAAATGAAATACCATATGGCTCGACAGCATATGGTATACAAGCCGCATCTAAGCAGTTTTTCGGCATTGATGCTAAAGACTTAAGTTTATCTCAATGTGCAATGCTAGCCAGTCTCCCACAGGCACCCAGCTATTACTCTCCATACGGTAACCACAAGTCTGATTTATTAGCAAAAAAAGACCATGTTCTAGATCTGATGGTACAACAAAAACACATAACCCAAGCCCAGGCAGATGAAGCAAAGAAGGTAGATGTTTTATCGGAGCTAAAACCATATAGCCCATACGCGAATGTTACTGCTCCGCACTTCGTGCAGTACGTAAGAGAGCTATTAGAAGACAAGTTCGGTGTAAAAAGAGTAAACGAGGGCGGATTAAAAGTTATTACAACCCTAGATGTAACAAAACAACATCAAGCTGAAGATGCAGTGTCTAGTAATATGCAAAGTGTCAGGGGTTATGGTGGTAGCAATGCAGCGCTGACTGCAGCGGATCCTAAGACGGGTGAGGTATTAGCGATGGTTGGGAGTTATGACTATAGCCAACCAGAATTTGGTAGCTACAACGTTGCTGTTGCTAGACGTCAGCCTGGTTCATCGATAAAGCCTATAGTTTATACAAACCTATTCAAGAAGAACTGGGGGCCAGGAAGCACAATTTATGACGTACAAACAGATTTTGGGGGTGGCTACAAGCCACAAAACTACACCCAAAGATTCTACGGAGTTCAGTCAATTCGTACCGCCTTCGCTAGCTCTCTAAACATACCAGCAGTCAAGTCGCTTTATATAGGCGGCATAGATGAATTCCTGGGCACGGCTAAGGACATGGGTATAACAACCTTTGATCGTAGCACGAGTGATTACGGGCTGAGCCTAGCCCTTGGGGCGGGCGAGGTAAAGATGGTCGATATGGCTAATGCATTTTCTGTTATTGCAGACAATGGTCAGAAACACGATCAGGTTTATTGGACTAAGATAACAGACTCATCTGGCAAGACTATTGATGAGGTTACCGCACAAAACAATAAAGGTAAGCAGGTGATAGATCCCCAGATTGCCTCTGAAGTTACTAGTATTATGAGTGATAATAACGCTAGATGTAGTCTCGGAGTGTTCACCTGTAACAACCCACTAACCCTTCCAAACAGGCCGGTTGCCGCAAAGACTGGTACGACCGAATCTTACAAAGACGCATGGACTGTAGGATTCACACCATCATTAGTAACAACCGTGTGGGCTGGTAACAATGATAATAGGCCTATGACTCAGGCCGCTAGTATCGTATCAGCCCCGATTTGGAATAAATTTATGCGCTCAGCATTAGATGGTACACCAGTGGAACAATTCACCCAGGCACCTGGACTGAAACAGGTTACTTTAGACGCAAATACTGGAAAGAGTCCAACGGACAATACCAAGAAAACTAGAACAGATATATTCTCAAGCTGGTACTCACTTACTAAAGCTGATAACACACAGAAAGCAACTATAGATATTGTAACCGGTAAGCTAGCAACTGATTGCACGCCCCCAGACGCCAGAAAAGAAATAACAGGATCGTCAATAACGGCAGAGATACCACCCAACGACCCGTCATTCAATCGCTGGAACCCACCAGTTACCGCTCTTGCGAGAAGTCTAGGCTATGATGCTGGAGGAGTAATACCAACTGAACAAGATGACTCCCATCAATGTGGTGATGCACAACCATCAATAAGTGTTAACGCCAATTCATCAGGATCGACTGTAACTGTAACAGCAAATATCGTAGGTGGTAGATATCCTCTAGCTCATGTAGACTTCTACAGAGACGGGACCATTATAAACTCCCAGTCGTCTTCTAGTACGGTTGTGTCGACAACAGACAGTCCTGGCTCAGGGGTGCATAGCTACTATGCCAAAATTTATGATACTGGATACTACAACGCGCAGAGTAATTCTCAATCAGTCAATGTGAGCGGTGGGGGTGGATATACCCTCAGCTGTACCGGTGCTAAATTATGTAGACTAACTGGATCTGGGACATTCACCGGAACTCTGTATGTGAACAATAGTGCTGTTGCAGGGCCAACTTCATCGGTCGGAGGTATAATTAACTGGTCATCATGGCCTGGTGCAAGCTACACCGGCTCAAATACTTATGCCAAAGTTGGTAGCACTATTATTAATCCCTAGTGCAATTAGTTATTAAATAATATCTTCAATACTATCAACTAGATTGAAAAAAGCCTTAGAACGCTTATTCCTGGGTCTTGCTAATTTATTTTCAATAATTTTATGAACCCTGCCTGGCAAGGATGTCATCACTACTATTTTGTCAGCAAGCTCTACGGCCTCTTCTACGAGATGAGTTACCATAATAACAGTACAGTCTGTTTGGCTCCAAATTTTATTTAAGTCCTCTCTCAACTTTCTGGCAGTAATCTCGTCAAGCGCAGAGAATGGCTCATCTAGTAATAAAACATCAGGGTTAATAGCCAGCGCCCTAGCTATACCAACTCTCTGCTTCATACCTCCAGAAAGCTGCTTTGGATGAGATTTCTCGAACCCAACAAGACCCATCCTTTTTATCTCCTCTCTTGTCTTGCTAAGTATTTGTGTTTTATCTAGACCTTTCATTTTTAATCCAAATCCGATATTTGCAGTAACATCAAGCCAGGGAAATAATGCAAAATTCTGAAACACAAAGCCAATTCTCTTGGGATTATTGACTATAGTTCCCGTATACTTGCTATCCAGTCCAGCCAATATTTTAAGGAGAGTGCTCTTTCCACCGCCACTTGGTCCAACAATACACACAAATTCTCCCTGTGAAATACTGAACGACACATCCTTCAACACAGACATGTTTCCTAAGTTATCACTATACTTCTTGCTAATATTAATTAGTTCTATTTTTTTATTATGATTCATTTTGATACCTAGTTGAATAGTTTAGTAATGGGATCCAAATTATCTGATTTAATAAGAAAATAAGAAGTAGATATACACTGACAGCCATCGATAGCTGAAGCAGGTTACCAGATTCACCGATTTTACCAAGAAGTGCTCCAATACCGCCCACTTGAGCTATTATCTCAGCACCTACAATCACATCCCAAGCCTCTCCTGCACCAATAATAGATCCAGATATAAAAGCAGGAAATATTGATGGCAATCTAAAATAGACTAATTTTCTCCAGCCTTTAGCACCGAATAGTGTTGCGGCGTTATCTAAATCGTCCCTTGATGATTTAAGCGAACCAATGAGCGTAAACAGTATCGGCCAAACTATGTTAATGGTCAATATGACTATTACAACAAGTCCATTAGCACCAAAGATAACGATCAAGAATGGCAATAAAGCAAAGCTAGGGAAGCTCTGAGCTACATCAAGCACTGGCAGAAGTAGGCCTTCAATAAATCTATTTTTCAAAGTTAGAAAGGCTAGAAATACTGCAATTATGGCAGCCATCAAGTAGGCTACAAGAATCCTGAAAGAACTGATAGCAAAAAATTTATAATATGTAGGCCAGTCTATACCCTTAGGCCTAAAAAACAAAACAAAACTCATAACTACCAATACAAGTATCACTATACTAGTCAGCCTTTGGCGCCTTTGAATCTTGGGAGACTTTAGATGGTTACTTCTGTGTAAATAGTGTGAATAACGCATATGCTTATTATATCAGTACTTTTGATAAATAAGATTGTAGAGTGTTATTATCTTCTTTTTTGACGGCTACTACTTGGCGTTTTTGAGTTTCTTGCGCTTAGTTCTATTGCGAAAATCATCTTGCCTGCTACTGTCTGGAATATACGAGTAACTTCAACATCTATATCCTTGCCTATTAGCTTATCGCCGTTTTCTACAACTATCATAGTGCCGTCTTCTAGATATGCTAGTCCCTGGTTCTTTTCCTTACCTTTCTGAACTACCTTTACTCTCATTTCTTCACCTGGAATAACGACAGCTTTAATTGAATTAGCAAGCTCATTTATATTCAAAACCTTAACTTTTTCAATAGTAGCAACCCTGTTCAAGTTATAGTCTGTAGTTAGGATGTTAGTACCGTATTCTCTGGCTAGATAAACCAATTTGTGATCCACCTCTTTTACGTCGGCTGGATTTTCTTCTATAATATCTAATTCAACGGCTGGATTTTCTCTTATAAGGTTTAACATTTCTAGCCCACGACGCCCTCTACTTCTACGCATTGGCTCTTCGCTATCTGCGATGTTCTGAAGTTCAGCTAGGACAAATCTTGGCACTAGTAGCTTCCCAGGCACAAATCCAGTTTTTACTATATCGGCTATTCTTCCATCTATAATGGCTGATGTATCTACAAGTATCTGGGTATTGGAGCTAGATTTTATACTACCCTCCTTAATGCCTGTTGATTTATTTTTCTTATTATTTACTAAACTTGCTAATGCTGATGCCATTACTAGAACTACAAAGCTCAGTAACAGTATTATAATATTTGACATATTTATTCCTTTTATTTTTTTGTAATAATTTTTAATGCTTCGGATATACTTCTTGGTTTCAGTAAATCCTTACCCATAACCAAGGGTGGCACAATAGCTTTGGTAAAGCCGAGCTTTCTAGCCTCTTTGAGTCTTCTGTCAGCGCTATTAACTGACCTAATCTCACCGCTCAAGCCAACTTCTCCAAAAACAACCATAGATGAATCCAAAATAATATTCTTGCTAGCAGATGCTAGGCTTAAAATAATTGCAAGGTCGATAGCTGGCTCAGATATCTTCAATCCGCCTACAATATTAACATATATATCACTAGTGCTCAAATTAATACCGCCTCTCTTGGTCATTACTGCTGCTAGCAACCCGAGCCTATTAATATCTACGCCGACAGCGGCTCTCTTTGGATATCCGAATACACTCGGGCTTACTAGGGCCTGCACCTCGACCAGTAGAGGTCTAGTTCCTTCCATGGTGGCAAATACTACACTTCCCGGACTGGGCGACCTTTCTTCAAGTAGTAACCCGCTCGGATTAGCAAGTGGTTTCAGACCTGAGTCCGTCATCTCTAGAACACCGACCTCATTTGTGGAACCAAAACGATTTTTAACTGAACGTAAAAACTTTACACCTCCAAATTTTTCTCCCTCTAGATGAAGTACTGTATCTACTAAGTGTTCAAGCAATTTAGGTCCAGCCAAATTACCTTCCTTAGTTACATGTCCAATAATTATCATGGCTGTATGGGTACTTTTGGCCGCTTGCATTAGTGCGTTCGCACCGTTTGTGATTTGACTTACTGTGCCCGCCGATGAGGCAACGCTCTTACTTGCCATGGTCTGGATTGAATCTACAATTATTAAATCATAGTCACCTGTGAAGGTTTGAGCCAAGACTTGATCAAGATCGGTAGACGCTAAAAACTCAAAATTCTCATTCAGTCCCTTTATCCTCTCAGAACGAAGCCTTACTTGGTTTGCAGATTCTTCACCACTTATGTATAAAACCCTACAGTTTTTAGAGACATCACCGGCTAACTGCAGAACAAGTGTACTCTTACCTATGCCAGGATCTCCGGCTAGTAAAATGAGGCTTCCAGGCACAATACCTCCGCCCAGTACAGTGTCGACTTCTTCACTACCTGTCGTTATTCTAGGTGTTTTACTAGATTTTATTTCAGATATTTTTTCGACCGAAACAGCGCTTGGCAAATCAGTAATCTTATTGCCAGACATCTTCTGCTGAACTGACTCTACTAAGCTGTCCCAGGAACCACAAGACATGCACTTGCCGCTCCACTTACTTGTTGTGGCGCCGCAGCTTTGACATATAAATTGTGTTGTAGACTTAGCCATATGTTCTACTCATTTTACCACAATGCGAACACCTATCGAAAATATACAATCACTCTAATTAACTCCGAGTGCTACTTTTAGCTCTATTTTTCCATCTTTATTCACATTAACCTTAACTGTGTCGCCTGGCTTAATTTTACCATCAACCAAGTCGCTAGCTAGAGAATCTTCAATCAGCCTTTGGACAGCTCTACGCATCGGTCTAGCACCATTCTCTGCATCATACCCGTCCTTCATCAGCAACTTCTTAACATTCTTATTAAACTTAATGGTTACTTCTTTAGACTCTAATCTTCTAGATAAATCCTTAAGTTGAAGATCTATTATCTTGTCTATGTCAGCTGGACTTAGTGCTTTAAATACCACAACGTGATCAATTCTATTCAAGAACTCTGGTCTAAAACTCTTCTTTAATTCAGACTTGACTGTTTTTTGCATAACGTTGTGGAATTTCTCTAGCTTATCAACTTCTTGCTTAGTGTGAGTGGAGAATCCTATCTCAGCTTCTTGATGCAGCTTACTGGCGCCTACATTGCTTGTCATTATTATAATCGTATTTCTAAAATCAACTTTTCTCCCTTTTGCATCTGTCAAAACACCATCCTCTAATATCTGTAGGAGCATATTGAAAACATCTGGGTGGGCTTTTTCGATTTCATCGAATAGAATTAAGCTATATGGCTTCCTTCTGACTTTTTCAGTCAACTGTCCACCTTCGTCGTAGCCGACATAACCAGCCGGTGCGCCAACAAGTCTTGCGGTATTGTGTTTTTCCATAAATTCACTCATATCTATTTTAATCATCGCATCTTTATCCTGGAATAGCTCACCTGCCAGAACTCTTGCTAGCTCAGTCTTTCCAACCCCGGTTGGCCCAAGAAATATAAACGAGCCAATGGGTCTATTTTCTTCCGCTATTCCAGTTCGGCTACGTCGAACTGCTTTAGCAACAGCTTCTACGGCCTCAGTTTGTCCAATAACCTGGGACTTAAGTGATTCTTCTAGTTTCTTTAGGGCTTCAGTCTCGAACTTAATTAGCTTGGTCATAGGAATTCCGGTTGTCTGACTTATTACTACTGCTATATCTTCTGCTGAAACTCCGATTGCAGCTTTCTGGTCATTTTTCTTGAGTTGTTTGTTCAGCTTTTCTTCAGTCACAGTAGCTTCACTTTTTAGTTTTGCAGCATACTCAAAATCCTGGTTATATACAGCATCGTCAATACTATTCATCAAAGATGATAATTTTTTTTCTAGTTGTCTATGTTGTTTACCTAGGGTGCCCCTGTTTATCCTTGCATGTGCAGCAGCTTCATCAATTAAGTCGATGGCTTTATCGGGCATGAATCTGTCACTTACATAACGCTTTGCTAACTTACTGGCCTGAACTATGGCTTCATCGCTAATTTGTACGTGGTGAAACTCCTCATACCGAGACCTTAATCCTTTTAAAATTTCGATAGTTTCATCAATAGTTGCCTCGGGAACTTGTACAGGCTGAAACCTACGCTCTAATGCAGAATCTTTCTCGATATACTTCCTGTACTCTTCAATAGTGGTCGCACCAATAGTTTGCACCTCTCCCCTAGCTAGTGCTGGCTTGAGGATATTTGCTGCGTCAATCGCACCCTCAGCACTTCCAGCCCCCACTACATTATGTAACTCATCGATAAATAATATTACATCATCAGCCCCTTTAGCCTCATCTATTATTTTTTTGAGTCGCTCCTCAAATTCACCGCGAAACTTTGTACCAGCTATTACTGATGCCATATCAAGCATCATTATTCTTTTATCAATGAGTAAATCTGGAACCTCTTCGTCTACTATTCTCTTAGCCAGTCCCTCTACAATAGCAGTCTTACCCACACCTGGCTCACCTATTAGTACGGGATTATTTTTTGTACGGCGATTGAGTATAGAGATCATCCTCTCAAGCTGAGACTGCCTGCCTACCATTGGGTCAAGTTTATCTTCACGTGCTTTCTGGGTGAGATCAATACTAAAGTGTTCTAGGGCTGTTAGTTTGTTGCCTGCCTGGAGTTTGTCATTCTGATTGCCTGATAAGCCTGGCTGCTCAAATTTTTGTGGTTGATTTTGTAAATAGCTCTCGACATAATTTCTTAGCTTTATTGGATCTGCTTTTATCTCTACAAGTATTGTCTGTGCCCTAGAGTTCTTTTGACTTAGTATGGCAAAAAGAATATGCTCAGTGCCTGCGTAGGGCTGGCCAAACTCTTGAGCGACGCGAAGCGCTAATGTAATAGTCTTTTTAGCTGTTTCGGAGAAGTCAATCATCTGATCAGATATACCGGAGCTGGTATGGGTACCAACTAAAAGGCTAGGATTTATCTTATCAAGAGTAACTTTGTTGTCGCTGAGAAGTCTTGCTCCTAGCGAAGTGTTATTTTTGAGTATAGCGAGTAACAGGTGTTCTGTACCTACATAGCTTGCACCCATCTGAATTGCTAGTTGACCACTATAGTGTAGGGTCTTTTTAGCATTCTGTGTAAATCTTTCAAATACTTCAGGGAATTCTTCCTGCATACTACCTCCTAATTAAATTACTCCTTATCCTTATCTTTATCTTTATCTTGAACAGAATCTTCTTTAGGTGCAGGAGATTCTGTTAGATCTTCTGTGTCATTAGCCTCAGTCTCACTAACTTCTGATATTAAAGATTCTTCTAGATCTTTAATGTTCATTGCCTTTGGTTCTTCGGCAACTGCATCAGCTGTCTCTTCGATACCAGCATCATCCGCTCCATCTATATCGACATTCCAACCAGTCAGCTTAGCAGCTAGTCTGACGTTCTGTCCTGACTTACCTATTGCAAGACTAAGTTGATCTTCTGGCACCTTAACAACTGCCTTTTTATCATTTTCGTTCGTAGTGACCTTAATAACCTTGGTAGGGGAGAGTGCTGAAGCAATGTATTCTTTTGGATCTTCACTATAAGATATGATGTCAATCTTTTCTTCGCCTATCTCATTCATAACTGCCTGTACACGGCTTCCCCTGCCGCCAACAAAAGTTCCGACTGGATCTACACCTTCTAAGTTACTCTTAACTGCTATCTTCGTTCTAGCCCCAGCTTCCCTTGCTATAGCTACTATCTCAACACTACCGCTTCCAATTTCAGGTACCTCCATTTCAAATAGCCTACGGATCATCTCAGGATGAGACCTACTCACAACTATTTGTGGACCTCTAAGGGTTTGCTCAACCCTAACTACATATACTTTTATTCTCTGTCCTGTGTAATATCTTTCATTTGGCAACTGGTCATTAGGGAAAAGTACGCCTACGGCATGGCCTAGGTCTATATATACGTTACCTCTTTCAACTCTCTGTACGGTGCTTGCAATGATCTGACCTTCTTTATCTGAGAATTCTGAAAATACGACTTCTCTTTCAGCTTCACGGATTCTCTGCATAATGACTTGTTTTGCAGTTTGGGCAGCTACACGTCCAAACTCTTTATTGTCTTCCTCATATTCAACCATTTCACCTACCTGAGCTTCCTTATCAATCTTCTTGGCGTCTTCTAAGTTAATCTGTAGAAATTCAAATCCCTCTTGGACCTCCTTAACAACTTCTCTACTTACGAATATTCTTGCCTCGCCGGAGTTCTTATCCAGCTCAACTCTAACTTCCTGATCTTTGTCACCGTAGTCTTTTTTGTATGCTGCGGCTAGGGCAGCTTCTATAGCTTCGATTACTGAGTCTTTAGAAATACCCTTCTCTTCACATATTTGTTCAATTGCTGATATAAATTGGTTTTGCATTATTTAATATTCTCTTTTCTCTTTTCTTATTCTATTGTATGTTGCTTGGAACAAAAAAGTCGGTGGTTTTTGTTTTTGTTGAAAACTTCTCCATCGACCCGTTAATTGCTTCGTTAAGCTTTTGTACCAAACTATGAATTTATTATATATAAATTAGCACTCCAATGTCAAGAGTGCTAATAGTAATTTAAACTAAATTCTTGCAAAATGATTTTCTGTGAATATCCGATAGTCCCTTATCTCTGATTAAGCTAATATGCTTAGCCGTTCCATACCCAACATTATTCTCAAAATCATAGTTACTATACTGGCTAGAAATATTAATCATGTACTCATCCCTAACATGCTTAGCTATTATTGAAGCCGCAGCAACACAGGCTATACTGCTATCTGCCTTCACAATATTTTCACTGAATTCATATTCGGATAAGTAATTACGGCTTCCATCGATAATAATCTTACTAAAATCACTTTTCATATCGACGAGTGCTCTCATAAATGACTCTTTAAGTGCCCATGACAACCCATTATTGTCTATTTCTTTATTATCTACCCAGCCCAGCCCATAGCTCACCGCACTAGAAGTTATTTCGTTGTACATGTTAAATCGATCTTTCCTATTTAACATCTTGGAATCAAAATATCTTCTCCTTGCTCCAGGAGCTAGTACCACAACAGCTGATACAAGAGGGCCAGCCAGACTGCCGCGACCCACCTCGTCAATTCCCGCGATCAAAAGACTACCCTGTCTGTGAAGTTTATTCTGGAATATGTAACTTGCAGATTTTTTCATCACAATAATAGCTTATAACAAAATAAGCTCCTTAACAGGAGCTTATTTATGTTTATTTACTTGATTTGTCTACGCCGTCTTTAAATTCTTCAGCAGCTTCTTGCTGTTCATCGTTACCGTCTGAGTTAACCTTCTCAATTTCTGGTGCATCTTCAGGCACATTATCACTAGATGTCTGTGGGTCTTGCTCGGAAGCCTCACTTTGTTCTTTTTTTATTTCACCGTCTAGAGTGGTAGTGTCCGGTTGATTCATTGCATCATCTTTAGCAGAAGAATCTCCGTCTAGCTTCTTTTCTTCTTTGGCAATTTTAGCTTCTTCAGCTTCTGCAGCTGCCTGAAGAGAGGTCCTGTTATCAGCTTCATTAACCGTAGACTTATCGAAGCCCATCTCAGCTAATCTTGCTGATTTACCACTCCTATCTCGCATATAGCTTAGGTAGGCTCTACGAACCTTACTTCTTTTTACAACTTCTATTTTCTCAATACTTGGACTGTGCACTAGCCAGCTTTTCTCAACACCAACGCCACTAGCGATTTTTCTCACTGTAATAAAGGCCTGTAAGCTTCCAGTCTTTCGGTATCTAATTACTAAACCTTCAAAAATCTGGACACGACTTTTCTTACCTTCTGTGATTCTCTGGTGTACACGAACTGTGTCGCCAACCTTAACATTGGCGATCTTTGTCTTCATCTGTACTGCTTCTAGTTCTTTTATAGCGTTCATAACCTTGCCATTGTAGCACAGCAAACGTTTCGTATCAAGAGTTATTATGCCGCTAAGGGGCAGCTATTTTTTTACTTTTTGTTCTATGGACCTTTATATTGTCCTCTCCCACAAGATTTGTTATATTCTCTATCAATTCCCTACTGCCGTCTACACCATCGGGCAACCTTAACTTTTGAGAAGTCGCGGTAAAATTTAGAAATAAGTCTATATCTCCTTTATGTGCCCCAATGATCTTCTTAATTTCTAGTAACTTCAGGCTATCTGATGTGGATTGCAAACTAACTGAAATTTGTTTTATGGGTAAAACGTGACTATCAGCTTCCTCCGCTTCATGGAATCTTGGCTCACCTTTAACTGTTTGCTCTGGTGGTGGAAAATGCTTAGCAGTTTCATAATTTAATAATTTAGCACTATTGGCCATTACTTTTAACTCATCAACTAGTCTGCCGTCCCGGTCTTTGGCATTAATTTTTCCCGATACCTCCAAAACATTGTCGAGCGCCCAGACTTCTTTATTCTTCTCAAAAACCCTAGGAAAAACAATTATTTCCAAATCTCCATTAAGTGTCTCTAGCTGAACAAATGCCATTGGGTCATTATTTCTCGTGTATATTTGGCGTAAAGATGTCACGATCCCGCCAACATCTACTGACTCACCATCATTATTTTTAGAAAATCTCTTCAAGTTTTGCGTCTTGGTAAGAAGATAATTCTTATAGTCGTCTAGGGGGTGACTACTGATGTAGAGACCAAGTAATTCCTTCTCCCACAGAAGGTGCTGCCTCGTATCAGTCTTTCCCTTTGGAGGCTCAAGTGCTAAGGGTGGTGACTGGCCTTGCATATCGCTAGTTCCAAATATATCGATTTGACCAGATAGCGCATTTTTCTGGACTCTGCTGGCATAGCTGGTAATCTTCTCAATATTATTAAGTAGCGTATCTCGATTACCAAGCTCATCAAAAGCACCACACTTAACTAGTGATTCCATAACTTTTTTATTTATCACACTTGCCTCAACTCTGGTGCAAAAATCTTCAAGGCTCTTGAATTTACCGCCTTGACTTCTAGCTTCCAAAATTCTTTCAATAGGCCCAACACCAACATTCTTAACCGCCCCTAGTCCGAAGCGTATATTTCCGGTATCAGGGACGACTGCAAATTCAGCATAGCTTTCATTTACGTCTGGTGGTAATAATTCAATCCCCATCTTCCTGCATTCTGCTACCTCTATTGATATCCTGTCTAAGTTTTCATGATCGCTAGTCATTACGGCAGCCATAAATGCAGACGGATAGTTTGCTTTTAAGTACGCTGTCTGGACCGCTATAAGTGCGTAACAAGCAGCATGACTTTTGTTGAAGCAATAAGCTGCGAAGTCCTCAATACTCATCCAGAGATCGTTTATGAATTTATCTTCAACTCCTGAATTTTTTTTAGCTCCCTCAACAAAGTCTTTCTTCATTTTAGCTATAACTGTAGGGTCCTTCTTACCAATACCCTTCCTTAGGGTATCCGCTTGCCCACCTGTAAAACCACACAAGTCTTTTGCTATCTGCATAACCTGTTCTTGGTAAACTATAATACCGTAAGTATTCTCAAGTGGCTGTTTCATTTTCGGATGGCCATACGTAATTAGTCGGGGGTTATGTTTACGGTTAATAAAGTCTTCTATCCACTGCATTGGACCTGGCCTATAGAGAGCTACCATAGCAACAATATCTTCAAATCTATCGGGCAAAAGATCTCTAATATAACGCTTCATCCCTGCAGACTCAAGTTGAAAAACCCCTGTGGTATCTCCCCGGCTTAAAAGTTCATAGGTTTTTTTGTCATCTATCGGAATCTCATTAACCTTAATATCAACACCATAAACTTTCTTTATAATCCTCAAGGTGTTATTTATAACAGTTAGGTTTGATAGGCCAAGAAAATCGAACTTGAGGAGCCCCAATTCTTCTACCGGACCCATTGAATATTGAGTTGACACGCCACCTTTACTAGCTCGAGTGAGGGGGACATACTCGACAAGATTTTCGGGTGCTATAACAACACCTGCGGCGTGCGTACCCGCATTCCTAATCGTTCCCTCAAGCTTCACGGCAATATCCATAACCTCTCTAGCTCTAGTATTGGATTCATATTCTCTACTTAGCTCAGGATTATCTACGATAGATTTTGCTAAAGGTATGTGCCTACCTTGAACTGGGGCAGGGATAAGCTTAGCAATAGCATCAACTTCACCGTATGGCATTCCTAATACTCTACCGGTATCACGGACGGCATTCCGGGCAGCCATCGTGCCAAATGTAATTATCTGAGATACCCTATCTTGACCATATTTATCTGTAGCATAGGCTATAACTTCTTCTCGTCTGTCATCGGCATAATCCATATCTATATCTGGCATGCTTATTCTTTCTGGATTAAGAAAACGCTCAAAAAGAAGATCATACTTTAATGGGTCTAGCTCAGTGATATTTGTTACGTAAGAAATAATACTTCCAGCAGCACTACCACGACCAGGGCCACAAACAATTCCCTGGTTTTTACTCCAATTTATTAGGTCGGCCACTATAAGCATATAACCTTCATATCCCATGTCAGCTATAACCTTTAGCTCAAACTCTATCCTGTCTAATGTGACCTTATTTAGCTTTGGTATTACTTTATGCTCTGCTATTTCAGATAGGTCTTCCTTGGGTATGTCTGTATACTTATTAGCAGCACCAGAAAAAACCAACTTTCTAAGATAGCTTTTTTCTGTTTCGCCTTTCGGTAAATCCGGAAACCTGGGAATTAATATTTTACCCAATTCTATGTCTAAATTACACATAGAAGCAATCTTAACAGTGTTAGCGATTGCCTCTGGATTATCACTAAATTTATCGAGTAATTCAGATCCGCTATGCAAACTTAAATCTTGATCAAGTTTCATCCTATTAGGGTCCTCTACGGTACTGCCAGTCTGCACACAAAGCAGTATGTCATGCGGGTAGTGATCTTCTTCCCTCGAATAATGTGAGTCTCCCGTTACAACGAGATCTAAATCTAGCTCTCTACTTAACTTTTTCAGTCCTTCATTAACTTTCCGCTGCGGCTCCCACTCTATATGAGGCTGCATTTCAAGATAATATCTTTCCTTCCCGAATATTGACTTATACCACTCTGCAATCTTCTTAGCTTGCGTATAATTATTATTCAATAAATTAGCGCCTACTTCACCTCCGACACAGCCAGAAAGGCATATAAGTCCTTCATTATATTTTTCTATAAGTTCATGATCAATTCTAGGCTTGTAATAAAACCCCTCAAGGTTAGCTACTGTACTCAATTTCATAAGGTTTTTGTAGCCAGTTAAATTACTGGCTATTAAAATTAAGTGAAAAGGAGTTCTATCTTCTGCGCTGTTTTTATCTAAATGTGTCCTAGGGGCAATATAAGTCTCTATACCTATTATAGGCTTAATACCCCTTGCCTTTGCGCCCTTGTAAAACTCTATTGCACCACTAAGACTTCCGTGATCAGTTATTGCACAGGCCTGCTGACCCAACTCCTCTACCCTACCTAGTAGGTTGGGGACTTTCTGTAAGCCATCAAGCAAGCTGTAGTGAGTATGATTATGTAAGTGAACAAAATCAATAAAACCCTTAGTCGCTCGGGCTTTATCAATAACTTCATTTTTACTACTGTGATCATCTTTCATAAACTCACCTACTTATAAACATTTTATCATAGGGGTTACTACAAAAGTCCACTAATGTTAGGCAATATGAATACGTTGTTAAAATAAGGTGCTAGTTAACTTTTGCCGCGGCTGCTAGACTCTGAAAGAAGTGACCTATTATTGGTAGACCCCCAAACACTGTTACTAATAATCCAATAATAATTATTGCTACTGCAGCGCCAATGAGACCTGATAAACCCCTAATAAAACCGGTTTTAAAATTTAACCAATAAAGCGCTCTCGGGCTACCTAGTAACTCGTTTATAGAATCTAGAGCAGTTATATCTATTAATTTATTCTCTCCTTCTGTATTTTTTTTTACTGAAGATGGCATGTTTATTTCTACTTTGTTCTTAAGTTCTTTACTTCTTTCTTACCCTGATTAAGTACTTTTTTTGTAGATTTTTTTAGTTCATCAGTTAGTACATTGGCTTTCGAATATAGATCTTTTGCTTCTTCTGCAGCTACCCGGCCTACACGCGTGCTGCTTTTCGATAATTCAACACTCTTATTGTCTAATTGTTTTTTTAGCCCTTCAGCTCGTTTTATTATTTGCTGGGTTTCTGCACTAGCTGATTTTTTTGTTTCCTCAAGTTTCTTACCTAAATCGGCACTTGCTCCGTCTAGCTTATTCATTAGATCTTTCCTTAGATCCTCGCCTTTTTTTGGAGCATAAAGTAGTGCCGTTATGGAACCAATTACTCCTCCTAATATCGCACCTTTTAGAAATCCTTTTTTACTCATCTTTGCCCTTCTTTCTTTTATTTCTGCCAGAAAGATATTTCTCAATCATCATAGCAATTACGCCTGGGTTTACTACTGTTCTACGAACTTCATCCACGAGTTCAGTCGCCGAATCAGCGCTCTCTTGCACTTTTTCTGCAGCCATCCTTACCTGTTGAAGTGCCTTAACTAATATCACTAGGAATATTATTGTGTATATTGTTAAAATTAATGTTGCAAGAGATAAAACTGAAATAAGGGCAATTTCTAATCCTGTCATTGTATTTAGCTCCTTTTCTTTATTTTATGATGTATTACTTTTATGATATCACTTCTACCCAGATGTTCAAGTTCAACATCATCTCTCTCTAAAAGGGTCCATTCGTTTTCGTCTACTAGTGAATTAGGAAGCACATGTAGTTTTTTATACTTATCAATTATACGAATCTTTTTAGTATCTATTTCTATAATATAGCCCCTAACCCTAAGATCTTTCTGACCAACTTCCACTTCATCGCCAATACGAAAGTCATGGTCGCTACTCAACTGAAGGCCAGCAAGTAGATCTCTTACTGTCGGTGTTAGGCCCTGTGATAAGCCAAATGAAACCGCTGCAGCTAAAGCTCCGGCTGTAATAGCTACGTTCGAAAGTCCCAATATTTGCAAAACGCCAACGCCAAGTAATACCCAAAAAATACCTTTTATTATTATAGTCATTATCTCTTTTAGTCCAAAGGATAGCTTTACTAAGTCAATAATCTTATCGAGTAAGATAGAGAATAGCCTCATGAATAATATACCCAATATTAGAAACAGTATTGCCCTAAGGAATCTTGGGCCATAGTTATTAAGTATATTTAAAAACTGAGTGGTAACTTTCTGAGTGTTTATTAAAACAAAATTTCCCATAGCTATAGTTTATCTAATAATTTAACCACAAGCTCATTGGCTTTACCAGGGTTAGCTTGACCCTTAGTAGCCTGCATCACTTGCCCAACAACAAAACCAGCTGCCTTAACATTCCCAGACTTATAATCTTCTAGCACTTTGGGATTATTCTCTATTATTTCAGAAATTATTTTTTCTAACTCTGCATCATCCGATACCTGTAACAACCCTTCCTGATTTACTATATCGCTGGGTGAGTGTCCGTCTATTACTTTATTAAAAATCTGTTTAGCAGTCTTAGATGATATCTTACCGGATTCTACAAGTTCTATTAGACTGGCTAGGTTCTTGCCGGTGAGTTTTGAATTTTTAGTTTCACTACTGGTCAAAAAGGCTTGGTAATCGCCAACCAGCCAATTGACGGCTTTTTTCTCTAGAGACTTATTATTCAATATATTACTTGCTTCGAAGAATATATCACTTGTCTGTGATTGGCCTATGAGAATGTCTTGCTCGTCATATTTAAGACCAAGATCTTTAAGATTCTTGCGTATAACTATTGGTAATACTATATCTTTGACTGGCGAGCGAGAGGATTCGATGAATATATCACTCAATTCGAATGGTGGTAAATCGGGCTCAGGGAAATATCTATAGTCATGGGCCTGTTCCTTACCACGCTGACTAAATGTAATGCCTTTGCTATCATTCCAGCCCCTAGTCTCCTGCTGAATTTTTCCGCCACCTTCCAATATCTCAATCTGTCTATTTATTTCATACTTAAGAGCTCTTTCTGCATTCCTAAAAGAATTTAGATTCTTTAATTCTGTACGAATACCTAGGACGTTAGTATCTTCACTTACGGAAATGTTCAGATCGAATTTAAAGTTTCCGTGCTCCATATCTCCATGTGTTACACCCAGCACAGTAGCGATGGCATAAACTTCCTGAAGATACCTTTTTGCTTCTTCAGGACTATGCATATCAGGTTCGCTTACTATCTCAATAAGTGGTGTTCCTGCCCTGTTAAAATCAACAAGGCTATAATCACTTCCGATAGGATGTGTCGATTTACCTGCATCCTCTTCTAGGTGGGCATGATGAATACCTATTTTTCTGAACTCACCATCAATCAATATTTCAACAAATCCAGATCCAATAATAGGCTTATCCATTTGGGTTATTTGGTAGCCCTTTGGGGAGTCTGGATAGAAATAGTTTTTCCTGTCAAAACTAGTATCCTTGGAAATTTCAGCATTTAAACCGTGGGCGAGTCTTATGGCTAATTCGATAGATCCTTTATTTACTACTGGTAGGCTACCGGGAAAAGCCAAGCAGACTGGGCAAACATTGGTATTCGGCTCGGATTTCGTACTATCGTTATCGCAACTACAAAACATTTTGCTCCTAGTGGCGAGCTGGGTATGAATTTCTATTCCTATTGTTGGGACGTATTTTTTTTGCATAATTATATATTAACTCCAAGTCTTCTTATCGCAACCCCGAGGTCATCAATCGCTTTTTTAACCTGTGGAGCAACTAAGTCATGTTCTACCTCGTGTGCTATTTGATTACGAAGCTTGTGAGCAGCCCACACTTCATTTAAACTTGAGCCAAATGCATCGCCACTATTCTTAAGCCTATCCCCCATAGTGTTGCCATTAAAGCCTTTTTGTATCATTACGTAATCTAGTAGTTTATCAGCTTCTATCAGAGCATTTCGCATGCCTGAAGCCCCATTTGACTGCGTAGCTTTTATTTCAGACCATTTATTTCTTACCAACTCTAAATTAACACTATGAATATTGTTACTTGATCCATGGCCAGTAAAAGCATTCTTTCGTGTACTCTTATTTCTAGTCTGTTTCATTAAAAAATAAATTAATGCTGACAAAACAATTACTGCAACTAGGAGTGATGAGTAATTCATGACTTTACCTCATTGGAATCTAGTTTGTGCCAATTTGTTAAAGACTGGAACTCTTTGGCTAAAGCAATTACTTTGTTGTCATCACCTAACTTACCTATTATTTGAAGGCTCAAAGGCAAACCAGTACCAGCATCAACACCTGCTGGTATGCTGACTGCTGGCAGGCCAGCTAGATTTACAGAAACTGTCAAAATATCGGTTTTGTACATTTCTATCGGATCAGCTTTATCGCCAGCCCTGAAAGCCGGCCCTACTGTTGTCGGTGTAATTACCACATCACAATTTTTAAATATTTCATTAAATTTATCTATAACTACAGTTCGTACCTGCATGGCCTTTTTATAATAGGCATCATAATATCCTGCAGAAAGTGCATAAGTGCCGGTAAGTATTCTTCTTTTAACTTCCATTCCCATAAATTCATCTCGGGTCATAGAATAAGTGTCCATCAAATCCTTAGCCTTATCAGAAACTTGGCCATATCGAATACCATCATAACGTTCGAGGTTAGAACTAATCTCAGAAGGCACAAGCACATAATATGCTGCTAGTGATAAATCGCCGTCCGGTAATTCAATGCTGCTTATTTTGTGGCCGCTGGTCTCGAATGTTTTTTTAGCTTCGAGTATACTGGTGTGATTTACAAAATTAGAATCTAGCCCAATTCTGATATTTTTCAGTTCTAAAGATCTTTTGCCTGTGAGTTGTTGATAGCTCACTGTAGTTGAATCATTTGCATCTACACCAGCAATTGCGTGCAATACTATCTCCGTATCTCTGGCAGATCTAGCGATAGGCCCGACACAATCAAAACTACTTGCCATAGCTATCACACCATAACGACTCACAAGTCCATAGCTTGGCTTCAGCCCAGTCACGCCACAATAGGCAGCTGGCTGGCGGATGGATCCGCCAGTATCAGTGCCGAGACTAAATATTCCAAAATCTGCTGCAACTGCCGCCGCTGAGCCGCCCGAGCTGCCACCGGGCACGAAATCTTTATTTAAGGGGTTTGTAGTTTTCTGAAAAGCTGAATTCTCAGTACTGCCACCATGGGCAAATTCATCCTGATTAACTTTAGCCAAAAGTATTGCACCAGATTTATTCAGATGAGAAATAGCAGTTGCTGTGTATGGTGGTATAAAATTACCAAGTATCTTACTGGCTGCAGTAGTTCTAGTGCCTTTCGTTAGAAACATGTCTTTGGCTGTATAGGGTATTCCTTCTAATAAGCCTATCTCTTGGCCAGAAGCAATCTTTGCATCAACTTTATCTGCAATTTCGAGTGAGCTTTCTTCACATAAAGTTAGTATAGACTTAATTTCGCCATCAAGCTTCTTAATTCTATCTAAGTAGAATGTGACTAACTCCCTACAAGTAACCTCTCCATTTTGTAGTAAATCGTGCGCTTCGTGTATACCTAGATTTGATAAATCAATCATTACAATACTTTCTTAACAAGAATATAGCCATCCTTTGTTTGAGGGGCATTTGCCAATATTTCATCTCTTGTTATCCTGCAGTTATTAACCTTGTCTTCACGCCAAACATCTTTGAGTCCAGTTACCTGGGATGTTGGCTGAACAGATTCAGTATCGACAGATTCTAGCGTCTCTACAAAATCCAGTATAGACGTAATATCTCTACTCATTAATTCGAGCTCTTGGCTATCCATTCCGATCCTCGAGAGCCTTGCAATATTCTCAACTATGTCTTTTGAAACTTTTGTCATATTAACTATTATAACAGATAATAAACTGTATTATTTAGCATATTTACATGCAAAAGGGCGCTCCCCCGTGCGCCCTTTTACTATCCTATTATTATTTAAGGCACACTAATTAAGCAAGCATAACTATTATTATTTATTTATAATTTTAGTAAATTCTTTCTCATCAATAATATTTACACCAAGTGCTTTGGCTTTTTCATACTTACTCCCAGGCTCATGACCAGCTACTACGTATGTTGTATTTTTACTTACAGAAGTAACTATATTACCACCATGGCTAAGTACCAAATTGCCCGCACGTTCACGGCTAAGGTTTGGCAGAGTACCTGTAAAAACCCAGGATGAACCAGCGAGTTTGCCATCACTTTTAGCTTCTTCGCTGTCAATACGAACACCAGCCTTAAGTAGTTCATTGATATAATTCTTATTATTATCATCAATGAGCCAATTGATTACACTTTTACATACCACTTCCCCAATACCCTCCATATCTGATAACTCAAGCGAATCGACCTTCATAAAATTATCTAGATTTCTAAGTCGTAATGCTATATCTCTAGCAGTTTTCACCCCTACATGACGAATGCCTAGGGCATATATGAAGCGGGAAAGGCTTACCTGGCAATGGTCCCTTATAGATTTAATTAGATTTTGAGATGAAGTCTCTGCAAATCCCTCTAATCCTACAAGATCATCTTCTTGTAATTTGAATATATCTACTGCATTAACTACCAAGCCTTCCTCTATTAGCTTAGCGAGTATCTTTTCGCCCAAACCATCTATATCGAAGGCCTGCTTACTCACAAAATGAACAAGCTGCTGCCACACCACCTCTCCGTAGTGAAGATTTTCTAAGCGAGCTACAACTTCACCCTCTTCCCTAATAACTTTTACACCATCTATGATTTTGGGCATCTTGAACTTGCGCTCACGACCATCACGAAGCTTAATCAAAGGCTCTATAACCTCTGGAATTATATCTCCCGCTTTTCTTATAACAACAGTATCGCCTATTCTTAGATCTTTTCTGTTAATTTCGTCGATATTGTGTAAGGTAGCACGACGAACAGTACTTCCTGCAACTACCACGGGGGTGAGTACAGCGTATGGCGTAACTGCGCCAGTACGTCCGATACTAACTCTAATATCTTCAAGTTTTGTCGTTACGGTCTCTGCTGGGAACTTGTATGCAACAGCACCCCTTGGTGCTTTACCGGCAACACCCAGCTCCTCAAATTTTGAATTGCTATTTAATGATATAACTATTCCATCTATCTGATAGGGTAATTTGTCACGCTTACTTGACCATTCTTGAATATAATTTTCAACTTCAGGCATACTGTGTAATATCCTATCAGATGGGTCTAATTTAAAACCCAGCTTCCTTGCCAGTTCGTGTTCATCATTATGCCCAGATAAGCCTGGGAGGTCCATCTCTATAGCGTATGCGATAAATTCTAATTTTCTGTTTGCTGCAACCGAGGGGTCTAACTGCCGGATCGTACCAGCTCCAGCATTTCTGGGGTTTGCAAATAGTGGCAGTCCTAGCTTCTCTCTATCATCATTTATCCTTTTGAATTCACGCTTAGGTATTATAACTTCTCCCCGGACCTCGAAAAAATCATAGACTTCTTTAGGTACTTCATCTGACCTCCTAAGGTCTAGAGGTACGGTCTGAATGGTCTTAACTGTATGTGTAACATCTTCACCGTTCGTTCCGTCACCCCTGGTAATGGCTCTCACAAAAATACCATTTTCATATTGCAATGCCATCGCCAATCCATCCATCTTCAACTCAGCGTAATAATCTATTGGCTTTTCTAAGGTAATATTTAATAACTTATGCATGCGCTTATTCCATACACCCAGCTCTTCCATACTAAAGACATCATTTAGGGAGAGCATGCGTTTTCGATGTTCTACGCTAGTAAAATTTGCACTAACCTTACCTCCAACCCTCTGTGTAGGAGAGTCCTTTGTAATTAATTCAGGATATTTATCTTCTATTGAGCGTAGTTCACGCGTTAATGAATCGTATATTTCATCGGTTACACTCGGATCATCGAGTACATGATATCGATAACGGTAATCACTTATTAAACCACGTAACTTCTTAGCTCTTTTCTCACTATCCACCCTTTTCATTATTGTAGACTCTTGGTTAACTCAACCTCGCAGCTAATTAGTATTGGCGTAACAATTGTTAATATAATGCCATCACAGAGTGCAGATACAATACTATTTGAGCTAATAACTGGAATTAAATTTATAAAATAAAGAAATACCCAGCCAATTATAATTACCGTTAGTAGGATAGCAACCCAGGCAAATAACAGTCTCAGAAGATTACCCTTTGTTAGTTTCCAACTAAGTTTTAGTGATCCTATTGAAGTTATATCATTACC
>Ga0194063_10000407_pt1 | contig 32001 bp, 28 predicted proteins | sample SepL3720m_MetaG_FD_155459 | JGI IMG/M metagenome (GOLD analysis project Ga0194063, IMG submission 155459) | Anoxic zone freshwater microbial communities from boreal shield lake in IISD Experimental Lakes Area, Ontario, Canada - Sep2016-L373-20m | ecosystem: Environmental > Aquatic > Freshwater...
AAAAATACTAACGGCTCGAACCTCCATCCCGACCAAGATTATCTTAATTTTTTTCAAAATTTAGATAATCTAAGTCGGGATAACAGCCGAGTGCTCTACCATTGAGCTAACGCGGAGCTTTCCTGTTTTTAAATCTAATAATTTTAAAAGTACATCAACAAAAATACTAACGGCTCGAACCTCCATCCCGACCAAGATTATCTTAATTTTTTTCAAAATTTAGATAATCTAAGTCGGGATAACAGCCGAGTGCTCTACCATTGAGCTAACGCGGAATCTTCGTGAAAGAACAAGTATGATTCTACTAAATAATTTACTTTTTTACGAGTGTTTAGGTTATTTTTACTTAAAAAATTTGCTGATTCGGGAAACTATAGACATATACTCCTCCGGAACTGCCACCTGCTGGAGTTGTTTTATTAGGTGCTCCGACAAGAAAACCATTATTATCAATCGCTACTGCCCAAGCATACCAACTACTTTTTTCAGGTAAGATGGGGGTAACTTTTTGTGAAATTGACCAGGTATTATCGTAGTTTTTATTAAGAATTAAGGCGTAACCACCATTAGAAACTCCTGAAGAATTTATTTTATCAGCACCGGCAATTACTTTATCACCTAGGATATCAACACCAGATCCTAGTCTGGCTGCGGTTTCTCCAGATACGAATGATGTTTGTCTCCAGTCGTTATCACTTATTGCAGTGGGATCACTGAAATTTTGAAAAGTATAAACAGAACCATTTTTATTATCTTTCATCCAGGCTCCGGCAACTAATGTATTATTATCTAGGGCGAGATCATTACCAAAATTATCGCCAATAATTGCATTGCCTGGAACAATTATTCTGCTAAGTTCCCATTGTCCTGTATGTGAGTTTAATTTGTAAATATAAATTTTTCCTGTGCCAGTTGCTCCAAACATACCTTGCTGAGTAGCTCCAATTGCTAAAGTCTCACCTGAAATAGCAACACTGATTCCGAAATAATCACAGGCTTGTGCATCTGGAGCGACGATCTTCTGTTGTAAAGGAACAGCAGTTGAATCTTTGCTAATTTCATAAACATAAACTGCACCATATTGTTGAGCTAGACCATTACAACTGATTGAACCACCATTACCTAGTCCTGGTTGTCCGACTATGGCAAAATTATCGGAAATAGCTACTGCCAGCCCAAACAGATCATCATTATTATCAGGAGCAATTAATTTGGCTGTTTCACTCCAAAAACCATCAGTTTGTTTGAATACATAGGCAGCGCCATTATTTGCAACTCTATTATGATCTTCAAGATAAGCTCCTGCAATCGCATTATCTCCTGAAATAGCTACAGCAGTTCCTAATTGGTCTCCTGCCTCAGCATCACTCGCAGTTAATACTGCAGTCTGAATCCAAGAATTACCGATAAGTTCATAAATATGTGCTGCTCCGGCATACTGCATTCCTATAGCTGAATCAGTATAATATGGAGAACCAGCAATTAATCTATTTCTAGAAAGTTTCACAGAATAACCAAACTTGTTATTAGCTTTTACGCCTTTTCCCACCAGAATTGTGTCATTGGCAGTGGGTTGAGGTAGGAGAATACTGCGCGCTTGGACGATTGCAATATTTGAGAAAAGGAAAAGTGAAATTATACTGATGAAGCTAGCTGTTTTTAGTAAAATTCTCATAATTATAAAAATATAAAATAATTTCTTAATGATATTAGATAAGATAGAACTTAATTAGTATCAAATGGTAAGTTATCAAGTTTTTTTTAAACCATATTGAAAGTACATATTTGGGATTCTACTCTAGACGAGTCTTTAATTCAAATATAATAAGTATATCTGTATGTTTAGAAATTTTAAGCTAGATTGAAATCATTATCAAGCTCCACGTTATTCACTTAATATAAATGACGAAGGAGCTTACATCTCAATTTTATTCAATTTTGCAAGCCAGTCAGTATTTTTCACGTGCTTTACAACAATTCTTTTAACAAATATTACACTGGTATCTCAGTGCATTCTGATATTCGTAGTATTAACCCTAACTTTGGCCAAAGTGTCTCGAAAGTGAGTGTAATAGGGGATATTTACGAAAGCGTTTCTTGAATTAGTGATGAAAATTTGTTTATGGTCTCAATATCGCAATCTGGTTTGTAAATCATTACTTTGTATTTTGATTTTTTTAAATTCACAGTTCCATCGTATTTAGGTGAGTTACTAAACCATTTCACAGTAAAACCAATTTCACTTGCAATGTTAACACAACTAACAATATCCCAAATATTTAAATCATCAAATACTAAAATGTCAGTTCCTCCTCTAAATAAAGTATATGCAGAGAATACAGCAGACCCGTATGCTCTGGTTGAAATCATCTTTCCTTGTGTATACTCGTTTAGTACTTTACCAATTGACCTTGATTTTGGTGCACAGATAAATGTGGGTTTAAAACTGAAAAAATCCACTAAAACAATTTTATTATCATCAGAGTCAAATGAGCCAGATCCTTTTATTGCGTAATAGTATTTAGTCCAACATCTTGGATAGAAAATTATGCTATATAAAATAGCTTCTTTGTTACAGAGTGAGATACTGATTCCCCAATCATCTAGATTTCTCGCGAATGAATGAGTTCCATCTATCGGGTCAATAATAAAAGTAAATTCCCCAACATCATCTTGTTCACTTTCTTCACTGATAACAGCTGAATTGGGAATCAATTGGGGAAGTTTGCTCATAAGTAACGAGTTAATTTCCATGTCAGCATTGGTTACTAAGGTTGGATGATAATTTTCTCCGGATTTAATACGCAAAGAATTTGCAGTATTCTGAAAGTACTTATTTACAATAGGCAATATTTCCTGCTCATATAGATTGATAATTTTTTTATGTAGAGTGATTATTTGTTGTCTATTCATAATCTAATTATAACAGGATAAGAATATTAAATATTAATAAAAATTTGAGCTAGCCAAAATCAGCTTCAGTTATTTCTATTTAACAAAAAATCCTTTTTGTACTAATGCTTTATTACATTAAAACTGATCTTTTGATTGATGATCATCTCAAAATTATCCATATAATTTAGTTACTCTATTGTTTAAAATCACTGAATAATTAATTGACATAGTACCTTTGATTAAATATAATTCAGGCTATGAAACAAAAATATTCCAATTTTTTACTCAAGTTACTGTTAAGCCTCGGAATCGGCGTCCTATTTATGTTTTCTAGTTCTGCTAGTAAAGTTTCTGCTGCTCCTGTCCAGACTTTTGGTGTAGTTGGTTTAAGCAATGTTGGATCGATTGGAATTATTGATGGTAATACACAGACTGTGACCGCTCCGTTATTGACAAACGAGTTAGGGTCTATCGGAGGAGGTATATTCGATGTGGTGATTACACCAGACGGCAATACTACTTTGATCTCAAATTTTGGCGATAGTACGATATATTTTATTGATACAAGTAATCCAGCAGCGCCCTCTGTCATTGGCAGTTTAGCGCTTGGGTTTTTCGCTGAGGATATTGCTTTAACACCAGATGGCACATACGCTCTAGTTACTGACGGCGGATATTCTTCTAAAATTGCTATAATTGACGTTGCTAGCCGTACCTTGGTTGAGGAATATAATGATGATGACCCCTTTGACCCAGTTGATCCTTATACAAATCACGAGGCCATAGCAGTGACGCCTGATGGTGGGACTGTGCTTACTGTAGATTATTTTAACGGTCTACTTAATGTTTTCACAATTGACGGCTCTGGTCATTTAACTTTGGTAAATTCATTAGATGTCACTAACGGCGATAAAGAAAAACCGGTTAATGTTACGATTTCACCTGACAGTAAAACTGCTATTGTTGCTAGTGTTCTTAATGATTCAGCTGATAGTATTGTAATTCCAATTTTAAATATTACTGGTCCAGGACAGGTGACCATTTCTGATCTAGTACCAACAAATTCAGCAGTGCTTGGAGTACAATCTGCTGTTTTCAATCGTGCTGGATCCAAAGCTTATCTACATTGCACGCTGAAATATACTGACCCTGATCCCATCCCCGAAAACGTTATTGTCAAGCTTGCAATTACTGCTCCAGGCCAGGCAAGTGATTCCGGAACAGCAGTGAACATTGGTGTATTAGGACGGAGCGAGCTTTTTGGAGTCGATACCTTAGCAATAGATAATACCGGAGGATATCTCTATGTTTCTAATTCTACATTATCAGATGCTGTCTCTTATCTTTCTGTAATAAATTTGACTACAGATGCCGTCACCAAGACTATTTCTTTTGATCCTGTCCCAATTGGCGATCCTCCTGTGGATACACCAACATATCCAATTGGTATTGCCTTTTGGATGAATGATAATGATCCGCCGGTGCCTTCCGCATTTTCTCCTGTTTCTGGTTCCAATGTCACTTCAGCGACACCGACAATAAACTTTCAGACTGATGAAAACGCTACTTGCAGAATGTCACTTATGGATAAGTCATATGAGGAAATGGTAGATGACGTGCAATGTAGTGGTGCAGGAATTAAGAGTCACTTATGTATCGCGCCAGATCTGGGAGCAATTGGTACAAAAACGGTTTACATTGCTTGTATCGATGATGTTGGTAATGCGCAAAACCGCGATAACAATACAGCATATTCAGTCGTCGTCACCCAGTTATCAAAAACAGGATCATCGTATTTATTAGAGATGACAATCTCATTTAGCCTGCTCTTTGGTATTGCATTGTTGACGAATAAAAAACCAAAGATTCACCTCCGAGCAAAATAGGATATTTTTCTCTCTTCAAATTTCGAGTTGCAAAGTCTACCATTTCAGTTTATTGCTGAAGGTTGCTTTGATAAAAAGCCAAAGTACAATTTTGGCAAGTAGATTGTGTTGCTGTTTTAGAGTTGAAATTATTAATACCTGATAGTCTTTTCTTACTTGAGGAAATTGAGGATTCACTCTTAAACTTTTTCTAAGATCGATGCCCTGCGTTTTGGCCTTGGCCAGAAAGAGATTGGGGAGATCATTGTTCAGATCCTCTTGAAAGTCCTGATAGTCATCAAGTAATTGAATTATTTCGGTATCTGCCAGAATTGAGTTTACTTTGCGGCGTTTAAAATCGGAAAAATCTAGTAAAAATTCCAGATATGCTAAAGTAGTTTGCTTACGGTATTGCCAGATTTGAGGAAATTGGTTGGTTGTTTTAGCTTGCCAGCCTTGCCAGTGCAGGCGGAAACTTAATTCATTTTGCAGTTGCTGGTCCAGAAAACTTTTTAATAATTTAAATTCTTTTGCAGTTAATTGTTGTGAAATTAATGCTAAGAAGTCTTTGATCGTAATCATTTGCTGATTAATCTGGAGAACTTGAGCTGATTTGTTCTCTAAAGGGGCGTTGAGAATTGATTTGGCAAAATCAGTTACATTTTTTGGTTGAAATGCTAATTTTTTATCAATTTGATTATCGATGGCATAAACAAGCCCAATTAAATAGATTAATTTTAACTGTTGTTGGGGAGTAGTTAACTTTTCACTAAAGTAATGTAAATAGCTGATGGCATAACGATTAAGAGGTGCTTGCAGGAGATAATTTAAATAAATTTCTTCAGAAGGTTTTACCTTTAAATGCTTAATTAGATAGCGTGTGAAAATTTTGTGGTTAAACGAAAAACAGAAAATCTGCGCAGTTTCCAGGATGAATTTGATTTTGTTGAGCATGAGTTAAGTATCAAGTATTAAGTATCATGTATCAAGTAGCTGGTAGCTAACTTAAAACGACATACTAAAAAGTGTCGAAAAGCCTAAACGTCATTCCGGAAGTTAGCAATTCTTAGCGATAGCTTAGAATTGCTTGCTGTCCGGAATCTACCGATATACTAATTGGTACGAATTTTGCAAATTCCAAATTGCATTTCATTTTCATTCCCTCTCCAATTTCTGCTTCTCCCACAATTTGTAAAACTCACCTTTTAATTCCAGGAGTTCGTTGAAATTACCATCTTCAATAATTTTACCTTGATCCATGACAATGATTCTATCTAGATTTTTGATTGTGGCCAGACGGTGGGCGATGACAATGATGGTAGCTTGTTGCATATTATCGAGTAAAGCCTGGTGCATTGCTCCTTCGAGATTTGCATCGAGATGTGATGAAGCTTCGTCGAGAAGCAGAATCTGAGGATTTCGTAATACTGCCCGGGCAATGCCGAGGCGTTGTCTTTCCCCACCGGAAAGTTTTATCCCTTTTTCACCAATGATGGTATTCTCACCGTGGGGAAGCTTCGCGATCACACTTTGCAATTGGGCAATTTCAATACTTTTGGCAATGCGTGATTCTGAGACTGCTTGATCTGATGCTGCAGTGATCAAGATATTGTTACGTAAAGTATCATTGAAAAGTTCAGTATCCTGAAGCACTACAGAGACATTGTGGATGTAGCTGGCGCGATTGATGGCCTTTAGAGAGATTTTATCAAAATTAATTTCCCCGGAATAATTTTCATAAAGATCAAGAAATAATTTGAAAAGCGTGGATTTGCCTGCACCGGAAATACCTACGATACCAAGCTTGGTACTGCGTTTTATCGTTAAATTGAGATCGTGAAAGATACTAGTTTCAGCGTAGTGGAAATTGATATTATTGACAGATAATTCCTGCCAGTTTGTTGGAAATTTTAGATCACCGCTGATTTCAGATTTTAATTCCTTTAAACCATTGAGTTTTTTGATATAGACGCTGGAAATGGCAAAGTCATTGTAGAATTCTGCCAGTTCGGCAATCGCTTCAATCACTTTCCAGAATAAAGAACGAAATAAAATCAGTACTGCCACCCCGACTAATTTATTTTCGATACTGATAATGATATAAATTGTAATACCAAAATCAAAGACTCTGGTAATCATATCCAGGACATGATTGCGGAGGCGATTGATAAACAAGAATCGCCAAATATAGCGTTTTAGATCGTTGATGGTTGCTTTGATGATGAGGGCTAGATTGTCCTTGATATTGAGTGATTTGAGGGTAATGATATTATTGATTGATTCAAAAACCAGCCCTTCATTTTTTTCTTCTGTGGCACTGATTTTCTTATAACTCTCTGAAACCTTATTTGCTGTGGAGATAGCGATGATAAAGTAAATAATCATAAAAACCAGGAGCAACAAGGAAATTTTTTTATCAAATCTAGCAAAAATGATGATCACACCCAGGGAGTTAATTGTTGCTTCAATGATAATAATGAAAAAGTTTTCGATTATTTTCTTTATTCCATCACCACCATTATCAATCCGCTTGATTTTATTACCAGCATTCATAGTTTCATGCCAGCTCAAGTCCAGATCGTAAAGATGCTGTAAGGTGTCAAATCTCGCATCAATTGCAGCATATTGGGCGACTTTGAAGCCAAATAATTTGGCAATATCATGCCCGATACGATACCAGTAAGTTGCTAGTCCCCAAATAATCATTGCAATTATAATTGCATGATTATCAATAGTACTGCTAGAAAGGATGGTAATCAGTTGACTATAAGCAATTGCCGGGTAAAGATTGGCCAGATCCGAAGTTGCCCGACCAAAGGTTGCCAGTAAAAACGACCATTTGTAGGGCTTGATGTACTTGTAAAGTGTTTTTAGAATGTCCATGGAAAATAAAAAAAGTATCAAGTATTAAGTATCATGTATCAAGTAGTAGTAGCTGGTAGCTGAGTAGCTACTTTAAAACGATATACTAAGAGCGTCAAATAGCCTAAACGTCATTCCGGAAGTTAGCAATTCTTAGCGATAGCTTAGAATTGCTTGCTGTCCGGAATCTACCGATATACTAATTGGTACGAATTTTCCAAATTGCATTTCATTTTCATTCCCTCTTACTAATCCGATCCATTAGTAATGCTGAAATCACGATAAATAAGCCTCCGATTACTTCCTGGAGCGTTGGTACTTCATGATACACCAATAATCCTATCATTAATCCAAAGACAGCACCAAGGGTTAGAATGTTATTGGCAACAATTGCTTCCACATGCTCGAAACCGACAGAAATACAATAACCGACGAGCAGATAGGTAATGCCTGCTAAAAAGATGACGAATAAAACATTGATATTGTTGATCAAGAAATTAGTCGGTGAATTCTTGAGAAACAATGAGACTAAAATTGCCATCATGAAGGAAACAATTGTGCCACCAACTGTTATTTCTTCATTATTAAGATGTTTTGAGATAAATTTTCTGGTTATATAGGAGAGTGAATAGAATACAGTTGATATCAGAGCCAGAGTTTCTCCCAGTCCCCAGTTAAGAAGATGGTGGAAGTCGCTAATCGAGAGCAAACTAGCACCGATCAGGCTAAGTACGAGTAAAGCAAGTTTTTGTTTGGTTAATTTTTCCTTGAGAATAATGATGCCAAGAATTGCTGTGGTTGGGAAGGTACCAATAAATGAGACGTTAGCAAATTTGGTTCTCAGAATCGATGCTGTATAAAGCCCGACAGCAGAAATGATAAGAATACCACGGATAATAAAGAGAATAAGATCCCGGCGGGAAATTTTGGTAAAGCTTTTTAAATGAAGGTATTTGCGGTAAAAGATTAGTCCCAGAATTCCTCCTACAAAGGCGCGAGCGGCGATTTGCTGGTAGAGTGTCAATTCACTACTCATAATCCTTACCCAGATACCCATTACCGCACCTAGAAAGGCATAAGCAACTAGTGCCAGGATTCCTTTTTCTTTTTGAGAAATATTAAACACGTTGCAATTACAAATATTGCAGCATTATAGCACTGTTTAATGGTAGCCGGTAGTCGGTAGACAGTAATCGGAAATCAGGTAAAAGTTCCAGCCATAGGCTGGTAAGCCTTTGGCTTAAGAAGATAAAAATCTAGGAATCTAAAAAAATTATGCAAATTGTCTGAAAATAACAAGCAACTTGGAAATTGTTATTCATCATTTATAATTCATAATTCATAATACTTAATTCTTAATTTTCCTACCAGCTACCAGCTACTTTTTTTTCTAGTCTACCGATTCTAGTGTTTAAACAGATCAAAACTATATCCTACCAAAATCACTAATGATGTTAGGCCGATGAATCCGCCGATAATTAACATCAAATTTGCTGGATCAGAAAAATCACTGGTTATTTTAGTTTGGAGTCCAGGGATAGTGAAGAGGACTTTGGGTAGGGAGACATTGCTATCGGTTGAGATTCCAGCGACTTGTGGTTGTCCGGGAGCTTCAGTTACTGCAATAACAGTACGATTATTTATTGTATTTAAGGCATTTTTCGTATATGTTTCTTCGGTTGTGACGTGTCTTTGAGTAGAAAGATAAAACTGGTAACTAATCACAGGTGCTAGAAAAAAAATAGCAAATAATACCAAAATGATTTTTAGTTTGATTTGGTTAATATCTAAATATATACCATGATTGGGTATTTCTTTTTTCTTGGCCATAATTTGAAATTTCTATAGAATTATTCTTACATATTTTCAGCATTTAGTTAAGAGGACAACTCAAGAAATTTTATGATAGAATAAAGCGAAATTTCGTTTATTTTGGCTTTTATCTCTTAACTTTTTATGCCAAAGGCTTAACAACCTATGGCTGGAACTTTTACCTATTATTTTTTAACTTTTCTACCATGATCAAACCTAAAAAGAAATCCGGTTGTTTAATGTGGTTTTTTTTATTTGGTGTAATGTTAATACTTGCTGCTGTGGGTGGGGCGCTATATGCTCAGCAATGGTATCAGGACGGGATTAGTAAGCCGATTTCCACAGATAAAACAACAGTGAAGCTAGAAATTAAATCAGGCACGTCATCTAAAGGTATTGGTAGTCAATTAAAACAAGCCGGATTAATTGACAATGAAACAATTTGGCAGATTTATGTTAAACTTGAAAAACCCAAATTTTTAGCCGACAAATATGATTTACCGAAAAATCTTTCGATCAAAGAATTGGCTATGATTTTGAGTAAAGGACAGGAAGATAAAACTCTCAAAGTGACTTTGCCGGAAGGGATTGGATTGACAAGAGTAGAGAAGATTTTTACAGAAACACAGGGCTGGGAAAATTTTGATGCTGCTCGTTTTAAAACAATACTGGAAAATCCCGATGATGTAGCATGGAGTGATGACATCCAGACATTTCTCAATCGTGATAAGCCTGAGGGTAAATCCCTTGAAGGTTTTATTTATCCTGAGACTTATGCCTTTCTTACTGCTGCATCTGAGCAAGATTTGGTAGAAATTATGTTAAGGCAATTTATTAAGCAAATTGATACCCTTGATTTTTCTACTAGCAAGCGTTCATTTTATGAAGTTTTGACTTTGGCATCAATTGTAGAAAGAGAAAGTCTCAATGAAACTGACCGTCCATTGGTAGCAAGCGTTTTCAATAACCGTCTGGATAAAAAAATGTTATTACAATCAGATGCTACGGTCAATTATGCCACAGGAAAGAGTGAACTCCGACCAAGCAATCAGGATTTAAAACTGGATTCGCCATATAATACTTACAAATATATTGGTTTACCACCGACACCAATTAATAGTCCCAGATTGGCATCAATTGCTGCTAGCCTTACACCACAAAAGTCAGATTACCTGTATTTCATTCATGATGCAGATGGCGTAGCTCATTTTGGCAAGACAATCAATGATCATAATAAAAATATTTGTAAATATCTTGATAAAACTTGCTAAAGCGTTTTGGTATACTTTTAAAGTTAATCGGCATCAAATAGCCTTCTGGTTAGGGCTTTTAATACTATTCACAGTTTTCAGACTTCCTGCTTTTTTTACCCCGCATTATTATGTGGATGAAGGCATGTATGCTTCTGTAGCAGCCATGTTACACAAAGGAATGCTGCTTTATCGTGATGTTTATGATCACAAACCGCCGTTATTATTTTATATTTACGCCAGCTTTGGTAATTATCGGATTCTGTTTAAAGCTAAATTAGCTTCATTTCTTCTGGGACTGCTCACGATTTGTTTGATCTTTCCAGTTATCAAAAAATTGGTTAATCCGAAAGCGGCCCGACTTAGTACATTATTTGCTGCAGTGTTAATTGGGTCTAATCTACTTGAAGGTTCAATTGCTAATGCTGAAGTGTTTTATTTGCCATTATTAGTTGGCGCTTTGTATTTTCTGGTAGCTGTTAAGCAAGCAAAGTATTTTTGGGCAGGATTATTGCTGGGAATTGCTTTTCTGATTAAATTTCAGCCCATTCTAACTGCTTTGGCACTGGGGTATTTCCTATTTTTTGAGAACGGCAATCAAAGTTTGAATTTCAAAAAGTTATTTCCACTAGAAAAGTGCCAGCGAATTGGTAAATTATTCCTTGGAGTAGCTACTCCTTGGCTATTTTGGGCGCTTTTGGAAATATCGCGACATAATTTTGGGCGCTTTATCCAGGCTGCATATTTAGATGCTTTTAGCTATTCCGGCTATCAATTCGACACTGGAAATCTTTTGTTTAATCTTTTATCTTCCACGCTTATTTAATTATTATTGGGTTTATGCTCTTTGCTTTGGATTACTTGGCGATATTCTCGAAAAAAGCTCTCCCGCTCGCTATTTTTAATAATATTATATTTTTTGGCTGATTTGGGAGCAGCATTGCTATCGGGTAGACGATATTTGCATTATTTTTTACCAGCGGCAATTAGTGGCAGCTGGTTAATTGCGTATTATTTTTCATTAATTTGGCCAAAATTACGGCGTTCGGAAAAGCTGGCACAGTTGTTAATATCGCTATTAGTAGGCATTTTTTCGGTAAGTTATTTGATTTATGGTCTTGCCGGTAATGCCGGAAATAAATTTAAAGATCCCCGGTATTTTACGGCAGCTGATTATCTGGATTATTTCCAAAAAGTAGTGACAGATCATCACTATAATTTTTATTATAACTTTTATTACCATTTATTTCATCACAGTCTTGGGAGTGATGATTATTTGACTTTTTTCAATCAGGATGAATTTAAATTACAAAGCCTTAAATTCATGACAGATCGTTATGCCGAGGATCAAGTCTACATTTATACAAACAATGGCTGGGCATATTACTACACAGGTAAAATAATACCAACTAAGATTTTTGTGGCATTCCAATTATTTTATCAAGGAAATGGTGATTATCAAAAAGATACAATGGTTGAACTGAAGTAGCATCAGATTGAACTTGTGGCTGTAGATAAGTCTATTCAACCTTTTACAGATTTGCAGAATTATCTCAACCAGAATTATTTTCAAATCGGGACTGATCAGTATTTTACGTATTTTGCCTTAATTGATTAAGTTTTCAGAATTATTATCGAGGAATTCCTGAAGTATTATTCGTGCTGCTTCGCTGTCTGAGTTTTCGCGTTTTCTGCCCCTAGCACCAGATTCAGCTTGTTTTGTCGAGTATGTTTCATCCCAGAAAATCACCGGGAGTTTGGTAGTAGTTTTTAGTTGAGTTGCAAAAGCTTTCACTTTGAGAGTTTGTGGTGAATCTACTCCCTGGAAACCGCCTGGTAGACCTAAGATAATTTCTTCGATTTTTTCTGCCTGACAAAGTAACTGAATTTTCATTAAGGCTTCATCCAGGCTTTTGACATGCAAAGTTTCTTTAGGCGCTGCAAACATTCCCAGCTCATCTGAAATGGCAATGCCAAACTTCCTTGCTCCATAGTCGATGCCGAGATATTTCATGAATTTGTGACTGCAAGTAAATATATCTTGTTTAGATAATTATATTTTATTTATTACTTAATTAAAAATGAAAAAAATTGCTCTTATTGCAATTTCCATGGTAGCAGTAGCTACAATGATGCTGGGATCATTAATGATTTTCAGTAATACCACAGCTAACGCTGATGGTCTTCAACAGAAGTGTGTGATGCTCTTCACGAAATATACTCCTGGTTACACAACTAACTGTGTTGCTGCAGGTGATTCACGTTATTACATTTCTGGAGCCGATGGTGGTTATATCAAATGTATTCGTCCTGGTTATCCCATTGCCCGTGGTTGTAAATATGGCTGGTAATCCATTTTTTGAAATGTTTTTCCACAATAAACAGGGCGCCAGCCCTGTTTATTTTCAATTTTTCGGTTTCCGATCACCGGTCACCGCTTACCGTTTTTAATATAGGATATTATTCTTATTTATGCTATAATAATAACATCATTTTATATTTTATTTAATTACTTAACTATCATGATGAAGAAAGTAATTTTATCAGTCTCTACAGTTATCGCGATTGCTACTATAGCACTCGGAAGTTTGCTGTTCACTCAAAGTTCTGTATCAGAAGCGTATGGTCCAGTTCAATTGGAAATTTGTAAATTTAAGGATTCAACAACTACATTTAGATGTACACGAAGTCCTATTAAAGCAGATTTAGGAATTATGCCAAGTAAATATTATTTAAGTTTATCTGATAAAAAGGATAATGTAGATCAAACTTCAGAATTATATTATTGTAATACTCTCACAGATACAAAAACTGAAGATTGTGAAAAGGTTTCGGTTGATATGGTTAATCATAGTGATAAATGTCAGATGACATTAGGTAAAAGTAGTGTAAAAATAAAATTTGATTGTACAAATAATAATAAAAAACAGGCTTTTCCTGCAGGTTATTATTATTCAAATTCTACTGCAGATGGAACTGGTGAAATATTAGTATGTAAAAAGACAGATGCAGCAAATAAAATTATCAAGCAATGTAAACCAATTGCAAGAGATTTCAAACATAACGGTTAAGTTTAAATTTCATTCTAAAAAGCAGGGCAGAGTCCCTGCTTTTTTTATTGCCTGATCACGCTAGCAATTCGTTCATTTACAAAATTTCTTTGCAATTTATTATAGTGAGGCAATATAATAATGATTCAGATTAGTTAATTTTTGTAAAAATTATTTATGAATAATTCCAATATTTTCGTGAAGTTTTCGGAGTTTTTTATTAAGAAATGGCGTTTGTCGATTCTGTTGTTGGTAAGTATTACTGTTTTAGGCTATTTTGCTTATACAAATGTTTTGAAGCGTGAGAGTATGCCACCGATCGAAGTTCCTATGGGAGTGATAGTTTCACCATATTTTGTTAATGATACTAATATTGTTAATGAGAAAATTACTAAGCCGTTGGAGAATGTAATTGGCACAATTCCGGAAGTTAACAAGGTGTCTTCTGAAACAAGCGAGAATTTTTCCACAGTAACTGTTAGTTTCAATCAGGGTGTCACATCTAAAGAAGGCATGAATCTGATTAAGCAGGTCGTTACAAGCAATACATTACCTGCTGGCGTTACTCCCAATTATATTATCATCGAAGCAAGTAAATTCGATGGGTTACATGATCTTCTCATTCCGATTAGTGGTAAAGACAAGACCCTTCAGGAAATTCAGACTAAAGGTACCGAAATTGCTAATAAATTGCAGGATACTAATAAAGTTTCCAAGGTGGAAGTGATTAATGCAATTAAAACAGAGCAGAATCCCATAACTGGCGAATCGATTACGTATTTGGATACAATTAGCCGTCTGGGAGTGGAATCTGATGGCAAGTTGAATTTCATTGATGCTGTATATCTGGGGATCAATCGTAAGAACTCTGATGTCGGTACAATTGAGCTCTCAGATGCGATGCATAATGAGATTAAGAGTCTACAAGAACAAGGCATGCTAGATGGCTACACAGTTACTTTCAGTAGTGGTGATCCGGCGATAGCTTTACAACAGCAAATTGATAATTTACAAAGTAATGCAGTTTCGGCTGCCATTATTGTTTTAGTAATAATTTTGATTCTTGTTAATTGGCGTGCTTCTTTGATTAGCGTGATTTTTATCATTTCTGTATTGGCTGCGACAGCCTTGACATTTGTATTTATCGGCTATTCGATCAATACAATGACTTTGTTTGCCTTGATTCTAGTTTTGGGTTTATTTGTTGATGATGCAATTGTAGTAATTGAAGCAATTGATGCTCAGAAACAGGCGGGTCTCAAAGGGATGGAGGCAGTAAAACGGGCGATTCTTAAGGTAGGAGTGGCTGATACGATCGGTACTTTCACTACCATGCTTGTTTTCGTACCGATGGCTTTGATCTCGGGTATTATGGGTGATTTCATCCGAATTATGCCTGTAACTGTTATTTTGGCTTTAGCTTTGTCTTTGGCCATTGCTTTGTCGATTATTCCGTTTCTTTCCTACAAATTTCTTGCTGAGAAAAATGAAAAAAAACCAAAAAATTTATTAGAGAAATTTTCTCAAGCATTGTATCTACCTGGTCTTTTCGTGACTGACTTAGGACGGAGAGTTAGTATTCTGCTTGATAAATATTTGCAAAGTTTCTGGCTTAGTTTGACTGTAGTGGTGGTGAGTATTGCTCTAGTAATTTTTGGATTGGTATTTGCTGCCAAAGTACCATTTACCATTTTTCCTCCTGCAAAAGATGGCGAAAATATTATGATTCTTTATACAATGCCTGAAGGTACTACTATTGAAAAGGCTTTAGAAAATGTTAAGAAGATTGAAACAATTATGCAGGATACTTCTTCGGAATTTAAGACAGTAAATTATATTAGTACTAATGAAAAATCTGGTTACATTTATGCTGAATTGACAAGCATGAAAACACGTAAGACGACTTCTGGAGAGATTGTAAAAAAGTTAAATAGCCAATTTGGAGCGATTAAAGAGCTTCGAGTTAAAGCTGAACAGCCATCTGCTGGGCCAATTTCTGATGATTATGCTTTTCAAATTCAAATTTACAGCGAAGATCCTGTAGTACTTAAAAATGCGACAAATGAAATAAAAACCTATTTATTGTCATTAAAACTGGCAGAGGGAATTAAAGTAGAGGATGTATTAATTAGTAATTTAATTTCAATAGGTAAGAATGATGGACAACGTTTTGCATTAATTAAAGCTAAAATTACAGCTTCTGACAATCAAAGTGGTAATTTGCAAACATTGATCAAGGATGTGAAAGATCATTATACTACTGAAGAAATGGGAAAGATTGGTTTGGGTGAAAAGGGAATAGGTTATGACCTTGGTATGGAGTCTGAAATGATGGGTTCATTTAATTCTGCTTTGGTAGGTTTAATGATTAGTCTGGTAGTGATGTATGCAATTCTGGTAATTCAGTTTGATTCATTCACTCAGCCATTTCTTGTATTTTTAGGAATTCCCTTTAGTTTCATTTTATTATTCCCTGGTTTGAAAGCAACAGATAATCCAATGAGTTTCTTTGTCCTATTGGGAATAACAGCTCTTACAGGAATTCTCGCTAATAATATTATTATGCTCCTGGATTTTGCCAAAAGACGGGCAGTTGAGGAAAAGAAAAATCCTCGTGAAGCTATAGTGGGAGCAGTAAAACGTCGTTTTAGACCACTCGTTGCTACTTCATTGATTACGATTTCCGGATTATTACCATTAGCAATTAGCGATCCTTTTTGGTCTGCTTTGGCGCTCTCAATTATTTTCGGATTAATCGCCTGTACGACAATGGTAATCTTTGTACTACCTGTTTATTACGTAATGCTGGAAAATTCCAGACTTTGGGTGAAACTGCGACTTGGAAAACTAGTACACCTGGTTGTGAGTTCCGATATCCAAAAATAAATAGTGGTCACCTAAGTCAGCATATACAATTCTGATATCGCCAGTAATTGAAAAAGCGTGAAGAGACAATTTATTTCCGATCGAGATATGATCTTTCACTGATAGTGAATTTTGCAGAAATTGGTTGATTCGTTTAGTAGCTTTACTGCGTAATTTGTGATATGGACTGATTCTTTTCTGGAAATGTTTTCTGAAAGTATTTGAATATTGAATTGGTTTAGGCATTTACATTAGCTTCAAGATCTTCAAGCATATCATTTGCATTAGTATATGTCTTTGTATTACCTGCCAAATATTTGTTTTTTTCCAAATTTATCATTTGTTGATACACAGCTTCTTTTTTGGAGGTGAGTGAAGTAAAGGGTAAATATTCGAGATTTCCGTTAATAGCACCTACCAGCATAGCGCGAACCATTTCTGGAAGATTATTAAATCCAAGTTGCTGGGCAATGTCTTTACTTTTAGTTTCGAGTTCAGTGGAAATCAGAACTTGCAGATTAGTTTTTTGTTTCATGGTTAAATCTAATAATAATTAATGGTAGAACATTCGTGTCACAATGTCAAATCAATATGGTTACAACTTAGTATTTGATTCGTATTTTCTACACTGCGGTGTTATAATTTCATGCAAAGTGTAAAATTTGAAGGAATTGAAAGAGCACCGTAAAATGAATTCTAAATAATTAAATTTTAATTTCCAAATCGGATTTGAAAATTAATTCTTAGAATATCAAATTTTTCTTTTTGGGTTTTCTTCTAAATTTCTTCAAAAAATTTTCCACTTAAAAGTTTATCTATTAATTTAATAAAAATGTATAACGAAAAAACAACTACCGTTAGTGTAGGTGGTAAGGATATGATCTTTAAAACAGGCAAATTAGCACCTCGTGCTGATGCTGCTATCTGGGCTCAAATGGGTGAAACTGTAGTATTTACAGTTGTTTCCATGGGTTCAGAAAATACTGAATTGGATTATTTTCCTTTATCCATCGAATATATCGAAAAATTTTATGCTGGCGGAATTATTTCTGGATCAAGATTTATTAAACGTGAGCGCAGACCTTCTGATGAGGCTACTTTAAAGGCAAGACAGGTAGATCATTCAATCAGATCATTATTTCCCAAAGGATTCAAACGCGATGTCAGTGTAGTGATCAATGTACTTTCTTATGATGGTGTAAATAATCCAGAGGTGCTTGCTGTGAACTCAACTTCCATGGCTTTGATGATTTCTGATATTCCTTTTAATGGTCCAAGTGCTGCAGTAAAATTGGCAGTTAAAGCTGGTCAGATTTCAGTGAACGGTATTCATGAAGCCACTGAAATCGATGGCGAATTTATCGTTTCTGTTCGTGAGGACAAAATTTTAAATATTGAAGGTTGGGGCAAAGAAATACCTGAAGAAATGATGGATCAGGTTTTAGATAGTGCAGTCAAGGAATGTCAACCAATTCTTGCTATTCAGAAGACTTTTGCAGCTGAAGTAGGGAAAAAAAAACTAGAATTTGCCGAAGCTGCAGTTGACCAGGATATCCTGGAAGTTGTCAAAGCAGAGGCTATCGCAGATATTACCCGTGCTCTATATGATGCTGAAGATCGCAATGCCGTATACAAAGAAATTGTTACTAAAATTCAGGAAGCTCATGAAGATTGGAGCGCTAAGCAAATTCTCGAAGCGGTGGAATATCAAGCACGGAGAATTATGCGTGACAATATTTTAGCAAACGAAAAACGTACCAGTGGACGTAAACTTGAAGAAATTCGTGAACTAGAAATTGAAGTGGGCGTACTTCCTAGAGTGCACGGATCAGCATTATTTCGTAGAGGTCAAACTCAATGTCTTTCAGTTCTTACTCTTGGTTCTACAAGGCTAGGGCAAGTAATGGAAAGCTTTGAAGGAGAAGAGGAAAAAAATTTCATGCATCATTACAATAGCCCCAATTATTCTTTTGGAGCTGCTGGACGATATAGTTATTATCCAGGGAGACGGGAAGTAGGCCATGGCAATATCGGAGAAAGTGGCTTAAGAAATTTGATTCCTGACATTTCAGCATTTCCATATACGATTCGGGTTGTATCAGAAATTATGTCACAAAATGGTTCCAGTTCTATGGCTGCAACTTGTGCTTCTAGTTTAGCCTTGATGGATGCGGGTATTCCATTGAAAAAACAGGTAGGAGCAATTGCTATTGGTTTAGTTACAGATGATGCAGATGTTAGTAAGTATAAACTACTAACAGATATGGAGGATGTAGAAGATTTCTATGGAGATATGGATTTCAAAGTTACTGGTACAGAGTTAGGACTTACTGCAATTCAATTAGATAATAAATTAATGGGCATTCCAGCTGAAATTCTTAAAGTAGCTTTCAGACAATCACGTAAGGCACGTATGGAAGTATTGGCAGCAATGAATGCGGTATTATCTGCACCAAGAAGTACTTTATCAAAGTATGCTCCTCGTGTGGAAAGTATCAAAATTAATCCCGCTAAAATTGGTGAGGTGATTGGACCAGGCGGTAAAATGATCAAAGCGATTATTGAAGCTGCTGGAGTTGGCACTGACATTGATATTCAGGATGACGGTCAAGTAAATATTACCGCTTTGAATCAAGAACAAATTGCTATTGCCAAAAAAATGGTGATGGATATTGTTGCTGAACCTGAAGTTGGGCAGATTTATGATGCTAAGATTGATAAAATTACTACTTATGGTGCATTTGTAAATGTTAGTCCGTCGATTACAGGATTGGTACATATTTCAGAATTAACTGATGGTTTTATCAAAGATCCGCATGAATTGATCCATGAAGGTCAGGAGGTAAAAGTAAAATTACTTGGAATGGATCGTGGTAAGCAAAGTTTTTCTATGAAAGGGTTGAATAATTTTCCTGCGAAGCAAGTAGTGGAAGCGAAAAAATAACGTTCTTAATTTATAAATTATTTCCGATTACCGATCACCGGATACCGGACACCGATTTAGTTTATGGTTACACGCGCCCTAAAATCTATCAAGACATTACTCGTTAAAGAACAGAATGAAATTTTGTCAGCAGCAGCCATTCTGATGATCCTTGGTTTCTTCGGTAAAGTTAGCGGAATGTTACTGCAAACTCTTACTGCCAGACAGTTTGGTGCCGGCAAAGAGACAGATATATTTTATCTGGCTTCAGTTATTCCTGAAACGATTACTAACATCATTTTAATTGGTGCTATTTCCGGTTCTATTATCCCAATTTTTGTAAAAGTAAAAGAGCAGCAGGGTGATAAGTTATTTACTCGTTCTTTCAGTACTACTTTCAATATTAGCGTTGGTGTGTTTATTTTGCTTTCGATTCTTACTGGAATATTTGCTGGTAGATTGGTTCCATTGGCAGTGAGTATGACTGATTCAGGCACTAGTAAAATTAGTGCTGCCGAAATGCAACAGGTAGTTTTAATGATGCGGGTGTTGTTAATTCCGCAAATTTTTCTGGCAATTAGTGCTTTTGTTTCAACCTCACTAAATATTTATCATCGTTTTATTATTCCTCAGTTAGCTCCAATTTTTTTTAATCTGGGTCGAACCATTGGAATAATGATATTGGTCCCTTTGATGCATGGCAGTATTTGGGGATTGGTCTGGGGTACTTTTCTTGGTTCTTTTTTACATTTAGTCATTCAGTTACCTTTGATGAAGCATTTAGGAATTAGTCTTAAATATGGATTTATTGATTGGAAAGATCGTCATTTTAAAGATGTTTTTAAATTGGGTTTACCTCGAATAATTAGTCTCAGTGCTGAACAATTCGCTGTAGTTGTTGATAGTGTGATTGCCTTTGGACTTACCACCGGTTCATTGACGGCTTATCAATTTGCTATACGCCTGATAAGCTTTCCATTAACTGTATTTGGTACATCATTTGCACTGGCTTCATTTCCTTCACTTTCCAAGCTTTATGCCAAGGGTGCGAAAGTTGAATTTGAAAAGTTAATCAGTAAATTAATAAACCAGGTTTTGTTTCTTTCGCTTCCAGTGGCGGTGATTTTATTGGTTTTGCGTATTCCGATTGTTCGATTAGTTTATGGTATTTTTGGAGGAAGTTTTAATTGGGAAGATACAAAGCAGGTAGCATGGGTATTATTATTTTTTACATTGGGAATATCTTTTGAAGGATTACGGGGTACATTATTTAGGATTTATTATTCAATTCATGATTCACGTATTCCTTTGATTTCCAGTATCTTTGTGATGATTGGTGGTGCCGTCACAGGAATTATGTTTACTAATTATTTTAGTCATTTTCCTAATTTTTCCATCAGGGAAATTACTTTTCACTTTGGTTATTTTTTCTCAAAAGGGACTGGCGCAGCAGGAGTAGGTGGTTTAGCTTTGAGTTCAAGTTTGATTTTTACTATGGAATTTATATTTTTAGTGGGCATGCTAAAATATCGCGGGGCAGTGACTGAACTAAAGCCAATTGTGATCAAAATTCTGAAGAAATTACTGGTAGTTTTATTGATGCTGATAGTGAGTTATGCAATGAGTAAAATGTGGGAAGAGGTATTGGATACTGCCAAAACATTACAATTAATATTATTAACAGTCACTACTTCTTTTGCTGCATTTATGCTTTATCTCTGGGTAAGCTTCATTTTAGGAATCGAAGAAGTAGAAACCTTTATTACATTTATTGGGAGAAATCTGAAACGCTTTAAGAAAAAATAAATGGATTCACAATTCCAACCTAAAAAATCAAATCTCTTGATTAGTATTCTAAAGTTACCATTTCATTTGGTTAGATCATTACGTTCATTAATAATAACTTTAATGATTTTGGTCCAGCTTGGCTTGGTTTTAATAGTCATATTATTAATTTTTCGACCTCCAAGTGTCTGGACACCTTTTAAGAAATATTTGAATTCCAATTATGAACCTAGAGTGTATTTGGAAAACTCTGATGAAATATATCAGGAAATCAATGCAGTTCAAGGTCGCGAAGAATTGTCATTGGATGAAACGCAACTTTCGGTTTTAATTAGTGAAAAATATAATGCTTTTAGTGCCGCCGATGCCTTGATTTCAGATCATCAATTAACATTGTATTTTAATATTGAAGAAGAGAAAAAAGCACCTTTATGGATCAAAGTTATTTTGAAAGAAAATGGTGATCATTCTTTAAACATTGATTCTATTGGCTTTATTAGGTTCAATGTCCCAGAGTCATTGATAAAATTAGTGAACAAATATTTTATAAAAATCAATGATTTGATTCATCAGAAATCTCTCAAGGACCTATTAATAGAAATTCTTAATCAGGATAAATTTGATAAAAATGTTTTTATCACAGATAGTTGGTTTGAGGAAAATCGATTAATTCTTAATGTTGAAAAGCAATGATTTTTATTTTTCATGGTGAAAACTCTTATGCAAGTGCAACTGCTTTAAAAAAAGCAATCCAAGGTAAGGAAGTTAAAATAATTTGGGGTGATGAGCTTGATAATATCGGGAAGATTGTTGCTGCTGGTGATAGTTATTCTTTATTTGCCAATGCCCCACAAACTCAAGTGATAAAGTTATTTTTTCATAATAAAAAAAAGAGTTTGCAGGAAGCGTTATTAAATTTCTTGGAAAAAAATCAAATTTTGGCAGCTGATTTATATTTTTGGGAAGCTTCAGCTATTGATAAACGGACCAAAATTTACAAGTTTTTTTTAAAGCATTTTACAGTTCAGGAGTTCAAATCACTTTCAGAACAAGAGTTGATAAATTGGGTGAAAAAACAGTTTGAAATTGAAGGATTGAAAGTAGCTACTAATTTGATATTTAAAATTATTGAAAAAGTGGGACCTTGGCAAGAGGTATTGATTCAAGAAATTGAAAAAATAACTTTATATTTAAAAAGTCAGGCTAGAGAAATATTTGAATTAAAAGATCTGGAGATTATTTCAGCTACTGATCAGGAAAGAGAAGTTTGGTCTCTTCTGGATGCATTGGCAGCACGTGATCGTCAAAAAGCACTTCAGGAATTAAAGTATCTTCTCAAGACACAATCAGATTATCCATTTATAGTAAGTATGTTAGCAAGACAATTAAAAATTCTTTTTTTGTTATTGAGTAAAGAGATTAGTCGTAACGATTTAACTGAGCGGCTCAAATTGCATCCGTTTGTGCTTTCTAAGGCCAGTAAGTATTTGTATAAATTTGATGTCAAAAAAATTAAATTTCTTTTTAGTAAAATTGTTGACTTGGATTTTGCTGTCAAGCAAGGTAGAATAGAGCCAATCATTGGACTAAATTTATTTATTGCAAGTATTTAAAAATGAAAAGGCACCTGTTTCTGCTAATATTTCTGGTAATAATATGTTTTGGCTTCATTGGATCTCAGCATGTATCAGCAGTTACAATTATTGCACGTAAACAAGCAAATTTTGATGAACAGCTGGTAAAGGAAGCAGAAAATTATGGCAGTAGCAATTCAATTATTATCACCCCAATTTTTGTTAATTCCTCTGAAAATTATTCTGAGTTGGAATGGCTTCAAGGATTATTTTATTATCAGGCTGCTAAATTAAATTTTGGTGATTTCACATATCATTATTTGCTGCTTCCTGATGGTACTATCTATAAAGGAAATTCCAAGGGTGAAGATCAGAGACTAAAGATAGAGAGCACACTTTCAGGACCTATTGTAATCGGATATTTAGCTCAGCCGGATGGGGTAGATTTCTCGACTTCAGCTAAAGATTCTTTACCTGGATTAATTTTAGATATTGTAAATCGGCAAAATATTGCTTTGGATCAAGTACAAATGAAGAATGTAATTTATCAGGTTACAACTGAAGGTATGGTAACTATTAAGGCCAATGATTTGATAAGTGGACATTGGACGAAAAGTCTTGATGAGTTTAAGCTAAAAATACAACCACAATTAGTACCAAACACTAAAACATATAATTTAAGTATTGAAAAAGTTACTTTACCAAGTGAAAGTGTAAAATATGGTGATAATGTAATAGCTAAGATAATTTTGAAAAATAATAGTGACAGTGTGCTTTATCAGGGAAGCGACTATGAGCCATTGGTATCTAAAGAAGCAGGAGGTTTTAGCAAGTTTTATATTAATGAAGTCTGGATCAGTTTAACTCAAGTTGCCTTGATGCCGGAAGGTTCTATGCTTCGTCCAGGTGAATCTCAAGAATACCAAGTGAAACTCGCAGTGCCATTATATTTTGGAGAGCAGATTGAAAAATTTAAGTTGATTAATTCTTTAGGAGTCCCTTATTCCAATTTATCTTTTGATATTAAATTAAATGTGCTTCGACCTGATAAAGAAATAATTGAGATTTCAGAAACTGGTGTCGGATATTTAAAAGTAAGGGCTAGTGCATCTGGCTCAGCTGAAGTTACGACCAGGGTATCTACAGCACAGCGCTTTATTGTTTTAGAGAGAAATGATGGAGGCTGGGTCAAAATTGATCTTGGAAACAATACTTCAGGATGGGTGGCCCAACAATATACAAAAAAAGTATAAATTTAAGAAATTTTTAAGAAATTCCTGTTAAAGTATTTATTACAAATCATAGTATTTTTGCTGTAAATAAATTAGCATATTTACTATTTTATATCTTTTCAAATACTCTAGAGCAAATTCGGGGATGATGATAAGTTTTTGATAATTAAATAGTAATTAATTTGACTCTGCCAGTATACTAAGTATACTATATAAATATTATTTCATTTTTTATTATAATTTTATGACAACTTCAACTACTGCTTCAGCTTCTACGACAGTGATCAAACCCATTTTATCACCGACAAAATCAAAAATTGACCCGGGAAAACAAAAAGCTTTAGATCTCGCCATGCAACAAATAGAAAAACAATTTGGTAAAGGATCAGTGATGCGCCTTGGAGATAAGCCTGTGGTTGATGTGGAAGTGATTTCTACAGGAGCTTTATCATTAGATATTGCTTTAGGCATTGGTGGAGTACCTAGAGGCAGAATTGTAGAAATTTATGGACCAGAATCATCAGGAAAAACTACTTTGGTTTTGCATATAATTGCTGAAGCTCAAAGCAAAGGCGGTGTCGCAGCCTTTATTGATGCAGAACATGCTTTTGATCCTACTTATGCTAAGGCTATAGGAGTGGATACAGATGAACTGTTGGTTTCTCAGCCAGATAATGGTGAACAGGCTTTGGAAATTCTGGAAACTCTTGTACGTTCTGGAGCAGTAGATGTAGTAGCAATTGATTCAGTGGCTGCACTTACACCAAGAGCCGAGATCGAAGGAGAAATGGGTGATTCACATATGGGACTTCAGGCTAGATTGATGAGTCAGGCACTACGTAAAATTACAGGTATTGCGTCCAAAATGGGGACAACTATTATTTTCACTAATCAGCTAAGAATGAAAATTGGCGTAATGTTTGGTAACCCGGAAACGACAACTGGTGGTAATGCATTGAAGTTTTATGCTTCTATTCGAATGGAAATTAGAAGAAAGGAAAAAATTGGTACTTTGGATGATGTCAAAGGTCATGTAGTAAAAGTAAAAGTAGTGAAAAATAAAATGGCTCCACCATTTAAAGAAGCAATTTTTGATATTGTTTATCCAACTGGAATTGATAAAGTCAGTTCTTTGATAGATGCTGCAGTACATTTTGATATTATTCAAAAAGCAGGTGCCTGGTATAAAAAGGGCGATTTACAGTTAGCACAAGGCAAAGAAGGCACTAAAGAGCTTTTAAAGTCAGATGATAAATTACGTAAAGAAATTTTTGCAGCAGTACGAGAAAAAGCAAAAATGAAATAATCAAGTCTTGCTTCGGTAACACATTGATTTATCTAGCGGGAGTTAATTTTTACCTTTTCGGTAACATATTCATTTATCTAACACGAATAAAATTTTTCGAGAACTGGGGATTATCATAAGTGATAAAATGTGCTAATATATTACTCATATTGTATTTATCACAGTCTTTTGCTTATTAATACCGCGTCAGTTTGATTATTTTTCATTGTGAGTTTATATAATCGAACATCGACCGGAATTATTCTATAGACCTTATAAATAATAATTGTGGCTATAATAGCCTAAAATTTTAAATCTGGTGTGCATATTCAAAATTAACTTCAGCAGATTTAAAATGCAAGGTCTACAATCAATATTATTTAGTATTTGAAAGGACTTAGTATCATATTTCATATTAGCATTTTAGAATTATGAGTAATGTTTTTAAAAGTTTAGATGCTTTATTTATTTCCAAAGTACGGATTAAAGCACTTAAATATTTTGTGTTAAATCCTGAAGTTCCAATTCATTTACGTGGTGCAGTAAGAGAATTTGATGAAGAGATAAATGCTGTAAGGAGAGAACTGTCAAGGCTTGAAGAAATTGGATTTCTTACTAGCGAGCCCCGTGGCAATAAAAAATATTTTGCGTTAAATTCAAGACATATTTTTTTGGATGAACTTACCAGTATTATTCATAAATCTTTTGGTTTAGGTGGTGCAATTGTTAAAAATGCTAGTAAAATTGGTGAAGTTAAATTTGCTGTACTTACAGAGAATTATATTCGTAATCTGGCGCAAGCGAATAAGGTTGATTTAATTGTAGTAGGTGAAGTTAATCTCGATAGTTTAGCAGCAATAGTTGCTGAAGTAGAAAAAAATTTAAATCGGGAGGTACATTATGCTGTTCTGAAAGCAGCTGAATTTTTACTTAGGAAAAAACGTCGTGATGTTTTTATTATGGATTTTTTAATGAGTAATAAAACTTTCTTGATTGGTCACTCTGAAGATATGAATTAATTTTAAGACAAAATCTATTGGCAATAAACGGTGAATTTTTACATCAGAATGCAATTAATAAAGATCGATATAAGGTCTGGTTTAAACAAGCTGATTTTGATTTTCATGCTGCTACTTTGAGCATGGAACACGGTTATTATGAATGGTCTACCTATCAGGCAGAACAGTCTGTAGAAAAGGCTTTCAAAGCTATAATTGCTCATGCCGGTTGGCAGCCTCCTCGTATGCATAAAATTCCAATTTTGCTTGGTATTTGCAATAATGTCAATCTCCGTTGTCATGATACAATTTTTCGTTTTAAGCATATTGAATCATTTACATTTATTTCCAGATATCCATTTTTGATTCCAGGCAAACGTGTTACTCCACATGAGCTGATCAACGAGGAAGATGCCAGGAAAGCTCTAAATCAGGCTGGAGAAATCCTAGATAAAGTGGGTGAGATTTTGAGATTTCCAGTCACAGAGATGCATGGAGATATTAAGGTAATTGAGTCTTATAATGCTCAACAAATTGAAAATCGTTTAATAGAAATAAAAAATAAAATTATTAATGAATTGAATCCGGAAAAGATTGTACTTTTTGGCGGATATGCGCGTGAGTATCCTGAGAAGAAAACCGGTACAATGGATATTTTAATTATTGCTGATACCAAATTATCATTTATTCAGAGAATTAAAAAAGTACGTACTATTACTCGTGGTCAAAGTCCAGTAATTGAACCTTTGATATATACCCCAGAAGAATTTCAATACATGAAAGATGAAGAAGGGGAAGGATTTTTGGAAAGTGCTGTTCGGGAGGGACGTGTGATTTTTGAGAAAGACGTAACCCAAATTTCCTAACTTTGAAAACAAATCAAAAGTACGAAATTGAAGATATTGGCTTAATATCAAAAACGGGGGTCTAAAAACGCTGAAAAGTGATATACTGTAAGGGCTAAGGCTATATTATTTACAAACGATTGTAAACTATGATTAAAAAAAATGTATTTACTGTAATTCTGAGCATGTAAAAAAGAAAGGAAAACGAAGAAATCTTCAGAGATTTTTATGCCTAGATTGTAAGAAAAATTTTCAATCAAAAAAACGTCCTGCAAAACTTCAAAAGGTAATTTGGAATAAATATACCCACAAACGTAACACCCTACAAGATTTATCCGAAGAGTACCATAAAAGCATTAACTGGATTAGAAAACAACTTTATGAGGCCACAAGTGTCAAAAAAACAACAAGACCGGATGGATTGGTAATGATTGCTGATGCAACATTTTTTGGAAGGTGGTATGGTTTTATTGTTTTTCGATCTCCTTCACTCAAGAAGAATCTTTACTACAAACATATTCCTTACGAGACAATTAGTGAATATGCTTTAGGTAGATATGAACTCGAAAAACAAGGATTCAAATTTTCTGCGATAGTCTTAGATGGCAAGCCTGGCGTGAGAAAAGTCTTTTCAGATATTCCTGTACAGATGTGTCATTTCCACCAAAACAAATTATTAGAAGGTATTTGACTAACAATCCGAGACTAGAGGCAGGAATCGAACTCAAACAAGTTGTATTTGAATTGTGTAAAGATAGTAAAAAAGATTTCACAAAAAAATTAACCAAATGGCATAAAAAGTGGGAGTCATTTTTAAAAGAAAAAACAATCGACCCATTTACAAAAAAATGGCATTATACGCATAAGAGGATACGATCAGCATACAGGAGTTTAAAAGTAAATTTACCATATCTTTTCACTTATCAAGACTATCCAAAACTAAAGATTCCAAATACAACTAATTCATTAGATGGAAGTTTTGCAAATTTAAAAGATTTAGTTGGAGTGCACCGCGGATTTAATAGCGCCCTAAAACGTAAGATAATTGAAGAAATTCTGTCAAACTAGACCCCCGTTTTTGATATTAAGCCTAATTTCACATTTGTATTGCATTGAGATATATTTCGTTGTATAATAGTAATAAATCTAATATATCTTCATAATATATAATGAAAAAGCTTAGACACACTGGTCTAGCCCCACTTTTATTATTATCCCTTGGTGCTCTTGGCGTTGTATATGGTGATATTGGTACGTCCCCTTTATATGCAGTTAACGAAATCTTCTTTGGTCATGCCCATTTAGAAAGAAATTTCTTTGATGTCATTGGTGCCATTAGCTTAGTGCTCTGGTGTTTAACAATGATTGTCACAGTAAAATATGTGATTTTTGTTTTGCGGGCTGACGCTGATGGTGAAGGTGGAGTATTTGCTCTATATAGTATTCTCAAACATTTAAAAAACAAATTTGCCGTAGTTATTGTCGGACTACTGGTTCTTGCAGCCGGTCTTTTATATGGAGATGGCATCATTACTCCTGCCATTAGCGTGACATCTGCAGTCGAAGGAATCAAAATTATTACTGGAAGTTTTGAACCATATATTATCCCAATTACATTGAGTATCTTAACTATACTTTTCGTTTTTCAAAAATTTGGGACACACAAAGTTGGTAATATTTTTGGACCGATTATTATTGTCTGGTTTTTTTCAATCGCTATCCTTGGTTTAAATCAAATCATTCGCCACCCGGGAATACTAGTAGCGCTAAACCCTCTTTATGCGATTCGCTTTGCCTTTTCCTTACCTCTCAAAGAGTTAATGTATGTGATGGGTTCTGTCATCCTGGTCGTAACCGGTGGCGAAGCAATGTATGCTGATATGGGACATTTCGGACGCAAACCGATTCGCTTCAGCTGGTTTTCATTAGTCTATCCGGCATTAATTCTTAATTATCTTGGTCAAGGAGGATTATTATTATCCAATACTGCCATTAAAGGCGAAAGTATCTTCTATTCTATGGTTCCAACTTGGGCAATGATCCCGATGGTAATAATTGCTACTTTAGCAACTATTATAGCCTCCCAGGCTTTAATTTCTGGTGCTTTTTCACTTACAGCCCAGGCAGTATCACTAGGACTTTTCCCGAAACTAACGATCAAACATACCAATCAAGGCCATCATGGTCAAATCTACATTCCAGCAGTCAACTGGATGCTTTATATCGGATGTATTGCTTTAGTCTTAATCTTCAAATCAAGCACAAAAATTGCCGCAGCATATGGTTTGGCTGTTTCCGGAGTAATGTTTCTCACTACCTTAGGAATGATTATCATCGCTAATTATCTCTGGTGCTGGTCTAAATTCAAAACAGCATTAATCTTTGCTCCATTAGCTCTTATCGAGCTTTTATTTTTAAGCAGCAATTTACTCAAAATCACTCAAGGGGGCTGGATTCCTTTACTAATTGCCTTTATTATCTTCTTTTTCATCAAAATCTGGAAAAATGGTAAAGAAAAATCAGAAACCGTAATTGCTTCAATTAAGAATTGTTCCATTTCAGACTTAGTAAAAATTAAAAAAGAAAAAAGTATTGAGCTTGCGCTACCTAGTGTATTTATGACACCAAATCTGATTACAGATATAAATAGTGCAGTACCTCCTCTTTACCAGGTTTATTATCAAAGATATGGGATTATTCCTAAATTTTTAATCTTTTTGACAGTTCAAATTCTCAAAGACCCGTATGCCAAAAAAAATCGAATCGATATCAATACTCTTTACCATGATAATAAATCCGGAAGTATTACCAGTATTCAGGTAAATTTCGGCTTCATGGAAAATCCTGATGTGGAAAAAATTGTTAATCAAATCATCAAAAGTAAAAAAATTGTTGGCTTGGACGATAAACATGAATGGCTATTTCACATTACCAAAGAACATTATTTTCTAGGTAATAAACAGTCAAAAATTAAAAAAATTGGTTATGCTGTCTACAAATTTATTGCCAATAATATCAATCATTCTGATCAATTCTTTCATCTTGGGGAAAAGTATCAAGTGACGGTAGAACCTTTAAAAGTCATTCTAGATTAATCATCCACCTAGAGCACTGATTATTTAAAAGTGTCCGTAATTAAATCATTTCACTAAAAGAAAAACTCCAGCTAGATTCTGGAGTTTTAATATTATTGTTAAAAATCTTACTATCCCAACTTCTTCCAAATCATTGCCAATCCAAACAAAATAGCATTTAAAATAATAATCATTGCTCCGGTTGGTAAATTAAAGCTAAATGATAAAATAATTCCAATAATAACTGATAGTAAAGCAATTACCATTGCGAAAAAAATTGTAGTTTGAAATCTTTTAGCTAATTGCAAAGCAGTAACTGCCGGAAAAATAAGTAATGCAGAAACCAGCATAATGCCAACGACTTTGACTGATAACACTACCGTAATCGCTGCCAAAATTGCAAGTAAAGCATTAATGAATCCAGTATTGATACCAGAAGCCTGAGCATATTCCTCATCAAAACTGATCGAAAACAATTCCCAGTAAAAGAGATAAATCAAAAATAAAACAAACCCGGATAATATCATTGCCATAACTACCTCAGTAGTGCTGATCGCCAAAATATTTCCAAATAAATAACTGAATAAATCCACATTAAACCCTTTGGAAAGTCCAGCTAAAATCACTCCACTCGCAATTCCGACAGAAGATACCATCCCAATCGCAGCATCACCGTATACTTTTGCCTGCTGAGAAATTTTCAGAATAATTAGCGATCCGATAATAGCAATTGGGATTGCTATATAAATTGGATAAATTCCTAAGAACAAACCCAGGGCAATAGCTCCAAAGCTCACATGTGAGAGACCATCCCCAATTAATGACATTTTCCGTAACACCAGAAACATTCCAAGAACCGCACAAGTCATAGCGATGAATGACCCAGCCAGAAATGCCCGTTGCATGAAACCATATTGAAAAATCTCAATTATATTCATGATCAAGATGTTGATGACAAATTAAATGCTGATCATATTCTCCAAAACGCTTACCCATCTCTGCGGAACGACAAAATTCCTGAAAACTACCATAATAAATCAGTTTTCGGTCAAGATACATCAATTGATCAGCAACTTCTCCGATATAACCAGTATCATGGGTTGTTAAAATGATAGTTTTACCCTTCTCCTGGTTCAATTTTCTAATTATCTGAAAAAATGCCTCTCTGGAATTGGGATCAAGTGCTGTAGATGGCTCATCGAAGATCAAAATTTCCGGATCAGCAATCAAGGTTCGAGCCAATATTACTTTTTGCTGCTGTCCTCCGGAAAGCTCCGAAAAAATGCGTGATTGTAAGTGTTTGATCTTCAATTCGTTCAAAAGAGCAGCTACTTTTAAACGATCATTTTTAGTGATTAGCTTGGGAAAGCTTTTACTAGCAACTAATCCCAGTAAGACAATTTCCGCAACAGTTGCCGGGAATAAAGGATTGGTCCCGGAAATCTTTTGTGGTAAATACCCCAGTAGCCTTTTGTTTCCTAGTTTATCATGCGGTTGATCAAAGAGCAGAATTTTACCGCTAGCGACAGGTACTAATCCCAAGATTGCCTTAATTATTGTCGACTTGCCCGCTCCATTGGGACCAACCAAGCCCACGAAACTACCCTTCATAATCTTGCAGGAAACCTTACTAACCACCTCAGAATCAGCATATTTTATCGATACATTCCTTAATTCTATAGCAAT
>Ga0194063_10000408_pt1 | contig 31915 bp, 27 predicted proteins | sample SepL3720m_MetaG_FD_155459 | JGI IMG/M metagenome (GOLD analysis project Ga0194063, IMG submission 155459) | Anoxic zone freshwater microbial communities from boreal shield lake in IISD Experimental Lakes Area, Ontario, Canada - Sep2016-L373-20m | ecosystem: Environmental > Aquatic > Freshwater...
GTATTGATACATTGCATACATATATTCTACAATAGAAAAACAGCTTCACAAATGCGATTCTTTGGATTTGTGCGCTATATCCAATATTTTCTCTCTGATTTTTTTACATTCATTTATATCTGACATTTTTTTTGGGGAATTGTAAAAAACCCTCATGATCCAGGATAGTTGCAGTTTTTGCATATTTTGTATTGATCTCTTTTGCCACAAGCTAAATGTGATCTATATTCATTAAATTTTTTGCTAAACCGTATGTTGGATAATGACGTATTGTATATATTACCCATTATATTGTCTTCAAAAAAATCTCAAAAACATGGCACTACATTACCAGACGCTTTGATGACCAATATTTTAAAAATCCTTTCGCAAGCATTATTTGCATATTTGCCATCGTATTTCATAGATGCTATATTTCATCATCTATTATCATTGAGCGCAAAATTTCTATAATCGTTAAATTCCAATATAAAATCAGATCATTTGGGTATGTTCAATTTGTTTTGTAATGCTCGAGTTTTGTCGTCATATACCGATATGGCCAATTGGTTTAATCATCCTTCTATGCACTTATCAAGTTTTTCCTGAGTCAACAAATCTCAGTTGGTAATCATCATTTTCCATGCTTTCTTTACCTTTTTGGCATAGTTGATGAAATCAAAAATCCTAGGATCCGTCAATGGCTCATTTATATCAAAAAATCATATCCTGCCAGCAAAGTCTATGTTTTCCAATTGATCGATGATATTATAAACAATATCATTGGACAGTTCATGATATATGTTTTTTTTGTTTTGCATTCAAAAATAACAAAAATCACATGCTCTTGTACAGATATTATTTGTCTCTATGAGAATATGTTCAAACATATCATTGAATGTGTCTGGGGAGTAGTCTATTTTTTTTATGGATTCTCTTTCCAAGAATGATCAAGACGAGGACACAAAATTCATATATATTAATCAAAGAGTAAAGTTGCTTTATGGAATCATTCATCTAATGTAATAGACTTTTTTATAATAGATGTGCCTTTTTTTATAAATACTTCGATGTCCAATGATGGCTTGAAAATACCTATTTTCTCGTCGTTTCCATGCTTATAAAATAGCGAGTAGTCTGGAAAACCTATGGCTGACTTTACTTTATTTTTTTTCATGCTTGTTATTGTTTCGTTGCTGTTGTCTTTGACAAAATGAGGAATAAAATTCCCCTTAACAAAATCTAATCACTTGATGAGGTCACCTGAATCTCAAAATCAACTAGTGAATGAACACATCGCTCCAGCGCTTATTCAAGCGATAATTCCTCATTTTACATAAAAATATGTTACTATCTTATCGAATCACGTTTGCTTTCGCTTGGTTAGCATTTTTTTTGTGTCTCATCATCCAACGTATATTATGTCAGTTTTGTTTGCTATCGCTACTAATTGCTCCAAAGTATACTGTCTTTTATATAACAACAAACAATCGGTTGTACATCATAATTTTTTGCCATACACCTTTTCAAACATATTGCAATAATTTTCATCGTCTCAGCTTGCTGTTGGCACGAACAATATTCTTTTGTTCTTTTTGATAGATTGTGATAGTATAAATTTGTCTATAGATAAATCGTTGAAATATTCTTGATCTCTCCAATCGTATCAACTTATACCGATTATTGTTCAAATCATATATCTGGTTATATGTTAAAGTACGAATCTTTTTGAATGTACTCAAGAAAAATTGACCATGGGTTTTGTGGGTTTGACCTTAATTTCTTCTACAAAAACATTTTTGGGCAAAGATAGTATATATTTTACGATGTCTCCTATCTCTGACGTTTGTAACATGTTTTTTACTCATTTTTTTACTTCTTCATTGTCTAAATTCCGCGTTCACGTATTAACATTTCACGGCAAAATATTAGTTACTCTTATTCAATACGGTTGTCCTTCTATAGCAAGTGTTTGTAAAAACATATTTATCGCGGCTTTCATTGAGCAATACATCGTTCAGTTCTCGTATCAGCGAATGCCTGAGAGTGAACTAATATTAATGATGGTTCATGCTTTTTTTTTCATAAAAGATCACCAAATTTGCTTGGCAACATATACAAGACAAAGGTAATTTGCATATACAATGGTGTTGATATTATCTATTGTGAAATTTTCAAATTTGCCATGTAGTGATAATCATACTGCATTTATAACAACATCAATATCAAATTTTTTATTGATTTTTTCGAAAACGTTCTCAACCTGTGCTGGATTTGAGAGATCAGCACAATATGATGTTATATCTTTATGAGATTTTTTTATGTTTACTAATTTATCTTGATTTCTTCCTATGATTATTATTTTATAATGCTTATGATCGGCTAATGCATTGAGAATTCAATGGCCAATTCATCACGTAGCTCATAAAATAAGAATGTTTTTCATCTGCAAGCTCTATGGTATAAAACATATGATCCATAATTAATAATACCATACGTGAAATCAAGTTTAATACAAAATTTATCTCAGAATAATTCACTTTTTGACCAGCGTTTCTCTTATTTTACGTTGAATGCCATTTATTTCATCATTCAATAATGTTCTTTCATGAGATCTATACACCACTCTATACGTATAGCCCACATTACCTTTCCCGAATTTTTTTTCATTTTCATAGGTATCCAGTTGTTTTACTTCTTCAACTAGGTTTCAAGCTTCGTCTCTTATAGTGTCAAATACATTATTTACTCAAATGTCTTTTGCTATTATACAAGAAATATCTCTGTAAATACTAGGATACTTACTTGTTTCTTCATACTTTTGGTTAAGATTTCCTCGTTGTTTTGTGATTCTAGGTTCTTCAGAAAACAATATTCTAATGTCTGGTATTCATTTTTTTATCATAGCCAATCTTTCTATCCCAGCCCCAAAAGCCAATCAATTGTATTTGTTGCTATCTACTCATAATGTATCAAGCACATCTCCATTTACCATACTTACTCATAGTATATCCAATCGATTTTCTCCAAATTTCATTTTTGCTTTTATGCTTAGATTTGCATAGGGGAAAATATGTTCCTTGATTATTATTTCGTGTTCTTTCCCATAAAGAGATCCTGTTATGTTCGATAGGATATCAATCAGTTTCTCCTTTCCTATCTGTTGTTTGGCTTTAGCACACACATATAATCATTCTACTTGATGGAATATCTGGAAATGATTCTTGTCCGCTCAATCTTTTCTATATACTTTACCATGAGACAAAGCTCACACTTCTCATTGTTTTTCTAGTCTATCTCTCACTGATTGTTGATTGAAATAATAATATCACATCACGGTCATGTGTGTTCTCAATATCTTATTTTTATCGATATAATATGTATTTGATGTGCTTCTAGCAGGATGGTCTATAGGAAATCATAACACATCGAAGGTCTCATATGTTCAAACGACTTCAGGGATTTCTATACTATCGAAATTATGGAATATTTCTATGTCCTTAATTATGTCAGTAATCATCTTTATTGGATGTCATTCTTTTCTAGAAAGATCTGGCATATCATAATATTTGACCAATCTCTTGGAAAGAGGATCATCATATAATCTTAATGTATTGATCACAATCAATTCTCCTTCCTTTGGGATTTTTATAGATTCTCTTTCTCATGAGTGTCATGGGTGATCAATGTCGCTCTTATGAACAGGCTCTTCATGCTCATTTGGGCTTTTTGTACGATGTATATCATCCACATCATGTAGCGTATGTTTTTCTCATGTATTACTCATTATGCACCAAAAAATAAAATACCATATGCATTTGTTCGTTTTTTGTTTAGTGTATTTTTTATTTGTTAACCTCGTACTAGTGACGCACTATTCTTTGTTATTGTTGGCAGTTTATGTAGATATATAGATAGTAATTTTTTGTGATTACCAATACAAAATTCTTCCTTCTCTAAGGATACTGTTGATCTATATTTGCTCTTTTTTGACTCAATGGTTGTGTTGAGTATATCCATGTGTTTGAGAAATTATATAATTGAGAAAACTATCTTAAAATAACTCATTGTTTGGTAAATTGTTCTCTGATTCTCGACTGAATATCGTTTATTTCATCATTCAATAATGTTCTTTCATGAGATCTATACACAACTCTATAGGTATAACTCACATTGCCTTCCCCGAATTTTTTTTCATTTTCATATTTATCAAGTTGTGTTACTTCTTCAACTAGGTCTCAAGCCTCGTCTCTTATGGTATCAAATAAATTATTTAATCAGATGTCTTTTGATAGTATAAAAGAAATGTCTCTGTACGTGTTAGGATACTTGCTTATTTCTTCATACTTTTGATCAAGATTTCCTCGTTGTTTTGTGATTCTAGGCTCTTCAGAAAACAATATTCTAATATCTGGTATTCATTTTTTAATCATGGCCAATCTTTCTATTCATGGTCAGAAAGCCCAACCATTGTACTTATCACTATCTATTCATAATTTATCAAGAACGCTTCATTTAATTACTCCAGCTCATAATATTTCTAACCAACCATCTCAAAATTTTATTTCCATTTCAATACTTGGATATGTATAGGGAAATGTATCTTCATTAACACGCCATTCTATCTCTTCCCCGTATATTGATTTTGCCATAGCCACTAACACCTCCACCAACTGTTCCCTATCGATAAGCTGTTTGTCCTTAGCACATAGATATAATCAATCTATCTGATGAAATACTGGAGAATGGTTTTTATCTATTTCGTCTTTTCTATAAACTTTACCATGACATAAAGCACCCAATTCACCTTCTTTTTCAAGTCTGTCTTTGATTGATTGTTGATTAAAATAATAATACCACATTACTGTTGTATGTGTTCTTAATATCTTATCATCCGTAACATAATAGGTATCAGATTTACTTCTGGCTGGATGATCAGGCGCAAAATCAAATAAATCAAAAGTTTCATATACTCAAACCACTTCAGGAACCTCAACTATATCAAAACCATTGAACATATCTATGTTTTTGATTTTGTCAGCTACTAATTTTACAGGATTTCATTCTTTTCTAGAAAGATCTGGTATATCATAATATTTGACCAATCTCTTGGAAAGAGGATCATCATGTAATCTCAATTTGTTGATCAATAGATATTCTTCTTCCCTAGGCAATTGAATAACCTTTCTATTGGCAGAAGTTAAGATAGAACCTATTTCTTTACCTGAAAAAACATTCTCTCTTTTTGGTTCAGTGTCCTGTATATTGTCTGATGGTTTTTCATCTACTATATCTTTTTTATCGATTTCCATACTATTTTTTTAACAAATATAAATCTAGTGTTTATATACTATATATATATTATATAATAAATCAAGTCATTTGTTGTTAAGTTGATTCTAATGGTTTTTTAATATACCTATTCATTATCTTTTGGTTCTTTACTCTGCCACAAAATCAAGAAAATAGTATATACATAGCAATAACCATTTTTATAGGAATCTGATATGTCTTATGTATATTGATTTCTATAGGTAAGATTATAGGTAGTACCTATAAAACCTTTAATAGATATATAGGTGGTTGTCTATATCTTCGTGTGCGTATTGAGCTCTTCTTGCAAATAGACAGGTGATGGCTACACTCATGCATAATGTTCACTTTTTTGTTTTGTTTGCTCTTCTTATGGAAATAAAAATAGATAAAACAGCTTCTGACCAAAGATTTGATAGGTTTTTGAGAAAATGGTTCAAAAAATATCCGCAAGTTCGCTTAGCGGACATTTATAGTGCAATTAGGAAATGATTGATAAAAGTCAATGGAAAAAGAACAAAAGAAGAGTATAGGATAAAAGTTGGAGATAGTATCCAGATAGATGATAAAGTTCAGATGGGAAGCGAAGATGTATCATTACTGGTAAGTCAAAAAGATCGCAAACTAGAAAAAGTAGACATCAAAAAGATCAAACAACAGATTTTGTATGAAGATGGTCATCGAATCGTTTTTGATAAACCATCGGGTATCCCTATGCATCCAGGAAATAAACATCGAAATGATCTTTGTATGAATGATTATTTGGAAAAATATGCTGAGAGTTATGCAACAGCTACTTTCAAACCTTCATTTTGATATAGACTTGATAGAGATACTTCAGGAGTATTGATTGCTGCCAAAAGTTATGAGGCATTACAGTATATCAATAGCATCATCAGAGAAAGAGATATCGACAAATATTATCTGGCCCTTGTTGTGGGGAAATTTCCTGCGCATCTTATTATCAAGAAACCACTCACTAAAACATACAATAAAGAATTTGATAGATCACAAGTGAGTATAGATTATGATGATTGATTGGAAGCTAAAACTGAATGTTGGTTGGAAAAATATATCAAGCATCCATTATTGGGTCAGATATCATTATTGAAAATCAAAATCCATACGTGAAGAATGCATCAAATCAGAGTCCATGTAAGCAGTGAATGATTTCCTGTTCTTGGTGATATTGTTTATGGTAGTGCCGCAGCCAATAGAATTCTCTACAAATCATTGGGCATCAATAGACAACTCCTTCATTGTCGAAAATATAGTTTTCTCGATCCCTTCCAAAACGACCAGATAACTTTTGAGTCTCCTATCCCCGCAGATTTTCAAAAAATCTTGGGAAAATAATTGATCTATTCGTAATGTTAAAAAAAATCATATATTTTTATACTATAAAATAGTGATTGTATGCTCTCCTTCCAAAAATTTTAATATCCTTCGGAGATTACCTTTTTGGCATTGCCCTCCCGCTTTGCGGGACAGGCGCCAAGGGGACAAAAGACTCTAGCCAGATGCAAAACTCAGAACGAATATTTCAAACATACATGACCTACCAACTCGCCTCAAACCCCACCTAGGCGGGTCCCCATTTCGGCTCGTTCCATGCTGATGTTTCATCTATGTTCATATTCCCTTCCCGTGGCGTGCATCTGGCGCTTGTGATATAGTTACATTCTTTCCCAACATAATCATGTATTTAAAATGAATTTGATTTTCTTGGCCAAAAGAATAAGATTTTTTTAATAGTATTTTATTTTATATCTATTCTTTACAATGAAAAAGATTTTTTGGACTACTGTTTTTTGGCTTGTTATATTTTTTGGATTCTCTTTATATATGAAAATGTTTGATGTGCACATGGCATCAACCATAAGTAATTGGCTTGGTACCACAACGGTAACGACTAGTGGAGAATTGATCGCTACAGGAGCTACTGCTTCTGATGGAAATGAGGTGATGAGTGGTATTACAGCTATCCAAACCACGCTTGCTGATATGCAAATCAAACTTGATACGCTTGTAGGTGGCATCACTGTTGCTAATGCACTTACCTGACCAACAATACTAGCTCCAGATCCTATAGCTTCGTCTGGAACAAAAATACCACCAACAACTAAATAATCGTTTTAGGGTAAATGTTTTTATCCTTAATTATCTCTTTATGAAAAAGATTTTTTGGACTACCGTATTCTGGTTGCTTGTCATTTTCTTGTTTCGATCATATGTGAGACTCTTTAATACATCGCTTGGTAGGTCGGTTGGCTCACGATTTGGCGTATCTCAACAGGTATGCTTGACCGGTAGTGTAGATAATGGTATTGCTCAACAACTTGGTGATATTCAAAATCAACTTACGGTTATCAATGGAAAAATTCAATCTGATTCTCAGGTATCTGTTCAGGATTCTCTATTTCAGACTAACGTTCCGACTAGGGTTGCCTTATACTATTTCAATCAAACGGCAGACCAAAAATTGCCACCAGAACAGCAAATCAATATAGATTCCCTTATGCCTGTATATCGTATGTTTCCTGCAAGTAAAAATCTTCTTGTAGACACTATTACTGAATTGATCAAGGGCAATCTGACTGCCAATGAAAGGCAACAATGATTTATTACCGAGTTTCCTAATAATACATTCACGTTATTGTCTGCCAAGATTGCTTCAGACTGAGTATTAACCCTTGAATTTTCAGAAGTTCTTGGATTTACCGATGGATGATCTGCTCGTATGTTGATTTTATCCAATCTTATCAAAAAAACCGCACTACAATTTCCTGGCGTAAAAAAGGTGGTATTTATTCCAGAAACGCTCTTTCAACCATAATATTAGTATCAAGTAGAAAGTATCACGTATCAAGACTCTTCTATAGTTTTTAGAGATTAAAACATTGGTATCATGCCAATGTTTTTTTTGTCACACGGGAAACGAAGTGATTTTTTTTTATCCTTTGACTATGCAAAGGACAAGTCAAAATTTTCTTCTTATTTTGCCACACGGGACAAAAACGAAGTGAAATTTTTTTTATCCTTTGACTATGCAAAGGACAAGTCAAAATTTTCTTCTTATTTTGCCACACGGGACCAAAACGAAGTGAAATTTTTTTTATCCTTTGACTATGCAAAGGACAAGTCAAAATTTTCTTCTTATTTTGCATTTCGTTGACAAATCATTATACTTATCCTTAGCTTACAGCATACATCCTGGAAGTTTACGACTATTTATTTCCTTACTCGTGTAGTGTATATGGTAGACAAAAAAGGAAAGAATCGCAAACAAATCAATACTCACGAAAAAGATGATCAAAAAAACGCTGAATCTAAAGTCAAAAAATCTGCTCTTTCAGATATTTTTTTGGATGACCTCAAATGAGCATTTAATAATTTTAATAAAATTTCCGAATCTCATAGGGCAGAACTTTATGGTAATCAAGAATTTTTAGAACAATTTTGGGAATATTTCAAAAAAGAACATCCCAATTTACTTGATAAGATAGACAAAAAAGATTTGCCTGTATATATCCAAGCACTTGAAAATAAATGATTTTCTATCTGACACATTACCAATAAAACGACTAAACTTCATGAAGAATTTAAAGATGAAGATACGGAAACTCATGTTGTAGAAAAAAGCTTATCTGAATTAAAAAAATTTTGTGAAGACAAAACCAATAATATGCCTGATGGAGTATTCAAAAAATTTGCTGATGCGACCTGATTTAGTCATGATAGAATAGTGCTTTCTTCTGATGGAAAGATACGTACGCTGGATGATCTTCCTTTGCTTTGGAAAAAGTTTCTTGAAAAAGAGGGTATCAAACTTGGAGAAACTTCTGCTCAGCACGCTGAACGTATTTTGACACCCAATTATAATCCGACCGAAAGAGTTATGGTGACGGTTGCACTTACCAAGATTAGAAGAGAACTCAAATGATCTCTCAAAACCGCTTTTGATCAACAATTTCCTTTGCCTGTGGATATATTTAGTCCGTATCAAGATTTGATTAATTTCAAAACTGAGTGGATGCGGTTTCTTGATGATCATGCAAGTGAGATTGACAAACCTTTGGCTAAGAAACTTGACGAGGTTATCGTAACCAATGCTGATATCTACAAAGAGCTGTTGAAATGATGAAGAAAATTTGACGACACTAAATGATTTTCTGAACGAGAACAATATTTTAGACGCGTATTCAATAAACTTGCTACTCGTCAGTTGTTTGAAGAAGTACAAAAAACTCAGGATACTATCGATCATTATGTCACAGAAATGGGCAATACGTTCAAACAATTTCCTCCTTACGTCAATGATGTCCTGAGTATATATCCTTTCAATGATAAAATTATAAGTGGTATAGATACCTCGTTTCATAGTGATCTCGATCATATTGATACACAATTTATTGACCTTAATAGTCAATATGCTGCCGCTACTGATGAGGAAAAGAAAACATTAAGAATAAAAATGAAGGCACTCAAACAACAGAGAGAACAGCGTAGGTGGCAGGCATATATAGCTTTTCTCAGAACCAAAGACGCAGCATTAGCTGATGTTTTTGCTCAGCTAGTAGGTAGTAAATTTGATTTTTCTGTTTTGTCTCCTGATCAACAACAATTGATTCTCAATGTTTTGGTCAAAAATAGACTTGAGGATAGTATCAAAAATAAAATACCTGAGTTACTTTCCGTCAAGGAAGAAGAACTTACCCAATTTGTTCATGATCTTTTTGATCTCAAAAAAATGGATCTGGTTATCCCTACCAAATATGGCCCCGTCCCTCTTAAATTCCTCAAAAAAGAATTTGTTGCTACTGCACGTAAACAGTTTCCTACCATCAATAATCTGGAAGATCTAAAAAATTTACCACTCAACTTTGTTACCCAATTGACCGAGAGCAATGCTACGTTTTTTGAGGATAGTCCTATATTTTATTCTCTCTATACTGATTTTGCTGCAAAAAATGGAAAATTCCGTTGCAATGAAGGATATAAAGTCAGAATCAAAAAAGATGGCAAAATGGTTGAGTGATATCTTTCTCCGTATTGTCCGATTAATGAAAAATATAATGATAAAGAGTATTTAGGAACAGATTTGTTTCTCTATTCTCAGCCCATTACCGCTCCTCATCAAGAAAGAGAATTGGTTACTCGACCTCATGAAGAATGAAAATGATCCATTCCTGTAGTAATAAAAGCTACAGAAGAATCAGAATACGATATGGAGATTTTGGATAAACAACTCAATCTCAATGGTGATGCTTTTGGTGCTTTGCTTTTTGGCTATGTTCTTGGACAACAAAGCATAAATACCAGTATGTCACCAGAAAAAGAAAAAGAGTTGGCTGAAAAGATTGGTACGCTTGATGTCTACAAAGAAAAAGAAGAATGAGAGGAAGAAGAACCAGAACCGGTAGTCGAAGCACCTGAAAAAAGCAAAGAAGATTCCGAACAAAAAAAATTTGAGAAAGAACGGAAAAACCTCAAATGATACTGATTTCCTGAAGAAAAATATAAAGACAATCTTGGTTTTGTCAAATGATCAAAATTATTTATTCCTTTTGCTGATAGTGAGGTTCCTCCTGTAGAAATGGGTAAAGCGTGGATACAGATGGAAATCATGGATATCAATCTCGCCAAATGAACATTTAAGGTCAAGTTTCGTGGGGGTGAATTGTCTTTGGGTAAATCTGAGTGAATAAGCAAAGAACTTCCCATAACTCCTGACTCGCTCAAAGGTATCAAAGATGCTTTTGGAGATAAAATATATAAACTTCCTGATACTTCCAAGGTATCGTTTGATCAACAGCTAGATATGTTGACTACCTGATCTCTTGCTACAGGACTTGATAAACATTTTGGTTCCTTGAAGTTTGATTCCTCTAAATTGACTTATACACTCTGAGACTATAAAGGTGAAGAAGTTACGCATTTTGGTATATATGAGCCCAAAGCAATGGGTGAGGCTGTTGATACACAGACAGGTAAACTTATTTTGTACAAGATACATCCTAACACCAATGGCACTATCACTGTTTCTGGAGATTCTACGGCTGGTAATTATGCAAAGCATTTCCCTGCTCGTGATATGGATTATGCTACATTTATGTTGTTCGTCGAAGAAAAGTGATTGCAGCCAAAATGTAAAAAACAGATGCAAGCGATTACCACAAAAGTTGCGGAGGATCAAGAGACTCCTACCACTGTTCGTAAATTTAGTATCGGTAATGTGATGAGCTTTTTTACCAATGGGGTCAGTAAAATCAAAGATGGCCTCAAAAAATATGATGATGAGAGAGCTGAAGATCTCAATGACGTGCTTACTAGTCAAGGTCAACTTTGGAGTAAGATATGATGATTTCTTTCTCCGTTTTCCAGAGTATCTTCTTCGTTTGAAACTATGGGAATGGAACAGTTTCTTGAAAGAGACAATAGAATATGGAAAAAAGTGGAAAAACGAACAAAAATTTATGAAGATTTTGATTATAGTAAATTCTATGGTGATGTTATCGAGCCGATGTTGTCTTGAAAGATTAAAATAGTTCCTCATTACAAAATGGCAGCAATCCTTTTGGTTCATCTCAAAAAAGGAAAATGACCATATGCAAAAAATCCTTCATCTACTGCCGAAGGTAGGCGAATTGGTAAACTCTTGGGAAATGATCATCAGGCAAGATATTTGGCTATCAGAGAAAAAAGGATCAGAGATCTCGAAGAAAATGCACATATTTATGGTGATCACCGGGCGGATCAAACCAAAAATGAGTTAGTGGAACTGGAAATGAGATACATTGTCCATGTGATGGATGGTAGGCATATGTGAATAAATACTGATAATGATAAAACCAAATTACACTTTCAAGCAAAATATTCCAAAAAATTTGTTGATGAGTTGGAGTGAGCATATAAATGATTTTTTACACAAAACACGGTAGACGAATGATTTACCAAAAACAAAGACGTAAATTTTGAATTTGCTACGGTGGAGTATTTTAGATTATTGGCAGATAGACCACAACAAGCACTTCCGTTTCTCAAAGTTATGGCTACCAAAGCTATCAACGATAAGCAATGGCATGTTTTTGAGACAGCGGTATTGGCTGGTATGCTTTCTGGTATATTTTTGACCATGATTTATTCTGATACTCAATCGTATATCCAGAGTATCTGTAGAACGAGATGATTTATTCCATGAATATTTGCCAAAGATATCAAACAGCAACACAAAATTCAAAGACTTTTGGATATGTTTAGTGGGGGAGAGTTTACTAAGAAGATGAACTATGCTCCTGAAAAACTTTCCTTTAGAAAAAATACATGAGCAAAAAAGTTTATTTGAGATTTTGTAGCACGAACAGATTCTACTTCTGAAAAATGAAAATGAAAAGGAAAAACGGTTAGAACCAATCTTAGTAAATTCTTTGAACTCACCTGAGGTAATGTTGATGATAAAACATTACTTGATTTGTATTCCAATCCTGATTTGTCTATGTCAGATAAATTATTACTTGAAGAATTTATAGATAATAGTAATGAAAAAGATGAGGAATTAGATCCTGAAGTACGCAAAAATCTCTCTTCCCTTACATGATCTGTCCTTACCAAGAGTCAAAGTGTGGTAGCACAGATGATTAAATTTGATAATTGAGGATTTGCTGGAAAAGATGGAGATGAGATCCAAAACATGAGAGCTTTTTCAGAAAAGATGCAAGAGGCAATCCCCAAATGAAAACTTGATTCTCATGAACAAACTAAATTTTTTGTAAAAAAGTTTTTCAATCGATTTGGAGAAAAATGATTTGCATGAAATAACATGACAGAATTTCTCAAGAGATTGAAGTGGTGTAATAACCAAAAATGATCAATGGAACAGGATGATGTCTTGTACTATAGTATAGTTGGGGAAATCATTAATCATTCTGCTTCCAATAATGCTAATCCTCCTATTGAGTTGTTGTGAGCGTTGTGAGCGTGGAAGGATTTTTTCAAAGACAATCTTGATACTATTTTACAACCAGATGTGATTACTTCTTGTTTTGGCGGTGCTCAATATAAATATGATTATGATAAATCTCAAGCAACCTTAGAACCTCGGGAAACTTCATGGTTTATTTTGGATAGAGAAGAGAGTAGTGTCTATATGTATGGTCTTCCTAAGGAAGAAAGAGCACTAGTCACTCAAAAAAAACGTGACCTTGGCAATGAAAATAAATATCTTAATAAGAAATTATATACTCTGGCTGAAGATTTAGGTAGAAAGTGTTGATGATTCCCTAATCGTTTTAGACAAGATGTTCATCAACAGAAAAAAGATTTAGTTAAAAAAAACCCTAATCAAAAAAATACCAAAGCCACCGGAGCCAAAATAAAAAATACTCAAGTTATAGAACAAGTAAGACAAATTCTGGAGGGCAAACAGCCTGAAGAAATCGATAATGGATATATTCCAGAAAATCCGTATGATGACTATTATGAATACTAATTATAGCATATCTCTCAATGTTTCTACTGCTTTTTCTCCTGCTTGTCTGATAGTTCCATTGTTTTCTACGACCTCATAAGGTATCCCAAGTTTTTTTAGTTGTGGTATCATTTGCGTATCATAAAGCAGAGACATTTCGTCAAACTTATGTTCAACAAATTTATCTCCTGCTTTATCTTTTCGAACTTGGTGGTCTGATTTTGCCAATTCCTGATTTCTGGTAATAATCCTTTCGCGTGCAATATCTTTATCAATTTTCACATAAATTACTTTTCCTGATTTCCTAAGATTTTCAATACCGAATGTATATACTTCTATTCTTGTGTCTCGTGGCATATCTTTTTGAAAAATCAATCCCGTAGTAACTGCATCTCTTTCTAATATATATATTTTTCCATCATCTTTGCTTTTGATATGAAGGCTGTTAGACGCTGCAGCATACAGGAGTCCAAGTACTTCTCGATGTGTATAGAGATCTTTGTCTGCCAATACTCTTCTAATTACTTTTCCTAGATCTGATTCTTCATCAGGGAAATGGAGATATTCTGCAGGTAATCATCTTTCTTGTAAAATCTTTGTAATTTCCTTGGCTACACTAGATTTTCCTGAGCCATGTATGCCCTCTACTACGATGTATTTTAATTTGTCCATTTTTTCATCCCTATAAATAAATGCCCTCTTTTTCAAGCTATATGTATTTCCCTTTTTTTCTCAATGTCATATTTACCAATTAAACTAGAAAAAGGAAATAGATTCTGTATACACTAGTCGACTGTTTTTATTGTTAATGTTTTTTATGGTAGGTTCACGTGCCAAACTCGTACTTTTAACCTCTTTTTTTGTATTTACCTTTGCTGTTATGCTTTTTGCATTGGTACAAAACTATGCACATGCTGGGGTTGCATCATTATCATCTCTTCATGCTCCTGTTGCTCTATCTCCTGCCGATATTCAACCTCTTGTGGATCATGAAATTGTCCCTAGTTTTTGAGTGTCTTCTCAAATGTCGACATTCGATTTTGATAGTGATGACTCTTTTCAAAAATATTTAAATACTGACCATCCTTTTGATGATTCCTCCTACATACCTACAGATTTGATTCCTATCAACTCCAATTTTACTGCCAACAACTCCAAAGCATTTAAACTAAGAGAAGAGGCATCACTCCAATTTGCTGATATGGCATGGCATTTTCGAAATGCCTTTAGTGGGGATAAATTGTATATATCTAGTGCATATAGAAGCATGTGACTTCAAGACTATCTTATCAAACAATGATGTGCCTTGATCAAATGTGCACAGATTGGTACCAGTGAACATCAGGCAGGATTGGCACTGGATCTCAAAGCAATCTCCAAATGAGGCAGATGATATTCACTAGACTTAGCCTATCCAAATAAATATTATGACTGGCTCAAAACCCATGCTGCTGACTTTTGATTTCACAATACTTATCAAAAGGGAGTAGAGGTGGACGGTAAAATAGTTGAATGACGACATCGAAGATATGTATGAATTCCATTAGCTAAGATATTGTTAGATAATAATCAAACATTTGCTGAATACTATAATTGACTTTAGAACTTAGAACTTAAACTTTATTCCCTAATTATTTTTGATGAAAAAAGAAGAAAAAAAAGAAAAGGATGATCTTCAAGAAAAGCTTGAGGTGGCACAACAGCAACAAGACGATAAGAAATATCAGGAACTTGAAGCTAAAATCGCTCATCTTGAACAAGAAAAAAAAGAACTCGAAGAGATAGCAAAAAGATCACAATATGAATATATCAACCTCAAAACAGATTTTGATAGATATCAGAGACAGATCAAAGAATCTAGTCATGCTATGGAACTTGACTCACTTGTTGCTGTGGTCAAAAAGTTTTTGCCGTTTATCGAAGATCTCAGAAAATCTCTTGAAAATATCACTGACGAACATACGGACGATCCGCTCACCAAATGAGTTCAGATGATTTATACAAAGTTTCTCAAAACGCTTGAACATTTACATATCAAGGCTATTGATTCTCTAGGATTGGTTCCTGACTCCTTTTTACATGAACCAGTAAGCGTAGAACCAGTAGAGGATGAAACATTGAAAGGGAAGATTGTCAAAGAATTTGAAAGGGGATTTGTCTACCATAAGGGTGATGATACCAGAGTTATTATCGCTTCCAAAGTCATTGTCTGACAATAAAAAATTAGGAACTAGGAACGAGGAAGAAGGAATGATTGACGAATGATTTTACCTATATCTTTTATTTGTTTCTCTTGAATATAGCTTAAGAATTGCTACTCTTGGTCCGGCTATGTCTGCTAGTGGCATGTAAACTCATGTATGCCCGCCAGAGGCGGATAAAATGAAATGGTATACATGTCCGCCTAGGCGGATGCCGTGAGGTTGTGGGGGTTATACAAACAATTTATTCTGTAATTGTTTTATATGTCACAATATGTATATGTCTTAAAAAGTTTAAAGGATTGATATACTTATGTGTGAATGACAAAAGATTTAGAAAATAGATTACAACAGCATAATAAATGAATAGCTAAAGCTACTAAATGACATAAACCATATAAAATACTCTATACTGAATGTTTTGAAACATATAGAGAAGCCTATCACAGAGAAAAATATTTTAAAACATGAAAATGAAGAGAAGAATTAAAAATACTTATAAATTAGTTATGCTCAGGTGATGGAATGGTATACATGTACGATTGAGGTTCGTATGCCGTAAGGCTTGGGGGTTCGAGTCCCCTCCTGAGTAAATTCAAAATTATTATGGAATGGTATCCATGTCCGCCTGGGCGGATGCCGTAAGTATTGGCTTTTCCAATGCTCTCCTGAGAAATTCTTTATCTACTTTTATGACCTATATGACATTATTAGAGCAACTGACGAATGACTATAAGGAAGCCATGAGAGAGAAGAATGAAATTAAAAAGATAGTTTTGAACCTTATACTTGCCAAGATAAAAAATAAAAAAATAGAACTGCAAAAGGATCTCGAAGATGTAGACATTGTCGGTATCATCAAAAAAGAAGTCAAAGAAATCCTTGAAACTATGGGTTTCCTAGAAAAAGCTAATAAACTAGAAGATCTCGAGATAGAAAAACAAAAGAAATCGTTTTTGGATGCTTATCTACCTGCTACTATGACCAAAGACCAAACAACTGAACTTCTCACAAAACTTATCTCAGACCATAACATCACTGATCTCAAAACTCAGAGATGACTCCTGATGAAAGAATTGATGGCTAATTATAAGGGACAAGTGGATGGTGCTTTAGTGAATGACGTGATTAATGAGATGATTGGTTAAAAGCAAATCCACCCTCACCTTCCTTTGTCAAGGAGGGAACGTGTCTCCCTTGATAAAGGGAGATGAAGAGGGATTTGTTAAATAACATATATTATAAGTAGTTTTATCGTTTCATAGCTTCTATGAAAAAATCTTTCCTTCTCATTGTTTTGTTCGCTCTTGTGTTTTTGTGATTAGGAAAGTATTCATTAGCTGAAGATGTAAATGAAACCTATTGAAATGCTACTTATTCATGACCATCAGAATGTGTCGGTTATTTTAGATCTGCAACAGATGCTTGTACTTTGGATGCTAGTAGTTTCTCTTGTACAAATTTTACGAGCAAACAAATGGGCTGTATGTCATGTATTGCTTCTGCAAAAACTTGGTCTAATAATCAATGTGTAGATAATACACCACCAGCTGGAAATAATACGTGTGATCCGACTAATCCTGGTGCTTGTGATCAGACAGTAGCTGAACGAGCTCAAAAATGTCCTACAGCAACTGTTACTCCAGATAATGTAGGTTATGTGAATAAGGATGTGGATGGGAATTGTTGTTCTCAATGATGAGAAGTACCATGATTAAGTACATGTGATCCGAGTAAACTTACAGAAAATCAACCGTGAGTACCTTGTAATCCACCTTCTTGATGAAATCTAAATGCTATGGGTTTTTGTGCTTGTCCTACAGGAACCAAAAATGTTAATGGTACTTGTACCTCTTGTAAGGCAGCATGAGTGTGTTGTGGAATATCATTGAATACTTCCATACCCTTTATCGGAAATTGTATCGAGGATAGTGCTGCAAATAAAGGTCCTGGTGAAACTGATGTTACCTGAACAACGGCTTTCCCTACTTTGATGTGAAGTTTGACCAAAATATTAGTGACGGTTATCTTGATTGTTTCCTTTGTTTTGATTATAGTTTGAGGTATTATGATCGCTACTGGCAATCCAAGCTGAGGTAAGAAAATGATTATCAACGTTGTTATCGGTATCGCGCTTCTCGGAGCTTCAGGAGTGATCTTGCGTTTGATTAATCCTAACTTCTTTGGATAGAAAACGAAATCACCCTCACCCTCTTTAGCAAAGAGGGAATGTATTTACTATAAGTCCCCTTTGCTAAAGGGGAAAACGAAAGGGGATTAATAAATAAACAATATATTCTTTATTATCTAATAGAACAACAATGGTAAATGTTAAATGTAAAAATGGGTTTCTTGTAGAGGGTACGTGTCTTTTTGGTTTTGAAACACCTGATGCCAAATATATTAATCTGGCCTTGGAACCTGGTGATGATATGCGTTACGACAAATTAGATTATGCACTTGTAGATTATCCTGGTGAATATGATATCCAGTGAATTGGTATCGAATGTTTTCTTGGTGCCAACAATAAACTCAATTATGTTCTTACTATCAACGATAAAAAAATTGGTATCATCCAATCGTCTGATGTTTTGGATTTGGATGAGGTCAGTGAAGTAAAAGTTCGACTCTATCAAGATGACAAAATAGCAAACAAAATGGATCAATTGGAGCTTGAAGGTGAAAGACAAAAACTAGAAATACCAGAACAAAATGACTAAAATGAGATACAAGATACAAGCACTATTCAATAATATGGCTTTATAGTTCATGAATCATGAATCACACATCATGTATCAAAAATTAATTGTTAATCAGTTATTATGTTTGAACCGCTTTCATCGTATGTAAGACCACAAAGCTTAGATGATTTTATCTGACAAACACATCTTGTGTGACCAGACAAACCACTGAGTGTTTTTTTGCAGTCAGACAAGGTTCCTTCTATGATCTTTCGAGGTCCACCCGGGTGTGGTAAGACTACGATAGCCCATATCATCTCAAAAACGCTCCAGGCAGATTTTTTTTATCTGTCCTGAGTTACGAGCAAAAAAGAAGATTTGCTCAAGCTTGTCGATCAAGCAAAACTCAATTTCCAATATGGCAAATCTACGATTATTTTTCTTGATGAAATTCATCGTTGGAATAAAGCACAACAAGATACGTTGCTTCCTTATGTCGAAAAGTGAACCGTTACGCTTATTTGAGCGACTACAGAGAATCCGAGTTTTACCGTCAATAATGCGCTTCTCAGTAGATGTAGGATATTTGTCTTCGAAAAATTGTCAGATCAAGAAATATTTGATTTTATCAAAAAACAATTTCCCCTGATTCTCAAAAAACATCCGAATATTTCCCTGAGCGATGAATATCTCCTTCTCATCAGTAAGCTCGGCAACTGAGATCTTCGTAATGCATTAAATATTCTTGAATCAGCTATTTTTCTGGCAAAAGATGGTGTACTTACTGACCAAATTATCCTCCAAGCCTGACAAAAGACCGTGTATTATGATAGGGATGGAGAAGAACATTATAACATTATCTCTGCTATCCATAAATCGCTTCGTGACTCTGATGCTGATGCTGCGTGTTATCGAGTCCAGAGAATGCTTATGGGCGGTGAAGATCCCCTGTATCTCGCAAGAAGACTTTTGCGTTTTGCGTCCGAAGATATTTGACCTGCTGACAACAATGCGTTATTGCTTGCCAATCAAGTGTACGATGCTGTTGCTAAGATGTGAATGCCAGAATGTGATGTATTTCTTTTTCAACTAACTATATATTTGGCCAAGGCAAAAAAGAATAATGTTGCTTATCGTACAGCTATCGCTACGAGACAGGATGTAGAAAAATATGGCAATTTGCCAGTTCCTTTACATTTACGCAATGCTCCTACCAAACTTATGAAGGACCTGAATTATGGAAAATGATATATATATGCGCATGATTATCCTGATGCAAAGGTCAATCAAATACATTTTCCCACGGAACTCCTTGATAGAAAATATCTACCATAATATCCGATTACTTACAATAAATTACAAGTTTTTTTCTTGTTTTGTCAATTCATTTTTTTGTTTCCTCTATGGAAAAAACTTGTATTACTTGCCCAAATACGTATCTTATGGCAAGTTTTTTTTAGCTTTTTATATGATTTAAAATGGTATTTACAAAAAAAGTAACTAAAGCCCCTGCTGTGATGGTGGAAACTAAAAAACTATCAGCAAAAGATACTTGCGGTATGGGTGATATGTCATGTTGTTGTAAGATGAAACATCTTTTGGTACCTGTTCTTCTTGTCATCAATCTTCTTCTTCTTGTGTGGTTATTGTGTAATCAACTTGGGGTAGAGGCTAATAAAGTAGGTGGAAGACAAAACTACAGAATGGTTCAACAAATCTATAAATCAGATGCTTTCAAGGCTCAACAAAAACAACAAATTGAACAAGCTTTGCAACAATATCAAGGAGGAACAACTCAACAAGCAACATCACAAGCAACATCACAAGCTGCACAGCAAGCTGCACTACAGGCTGCGCAACAAGCACCTACAGTAACACAATAGTTTTATTTATATAGCTACATATTGTTATGACTATAGAAAAAAAACATGAACAAACACAAATGTTGGTTATAGGTCTTTTGGTACTTAATCTCTTGTTCGCGATATATATATGATTTTTCAAAAGAGATGCACTTTGGTTAGAGACTTTGAAAGCTGGAGGAACTGCAAACATGAATATGGCACAACAATTGTATACATCACCTGTATATATCCAACAACAAAAAACAACATTGGATGAAATTTTGGGTAGTATGAATAAGGCTGCACAACCATCTGCACTACCAACAAATCAGCCCGATGTTCAACCAACAGTCACACAATAATTTTATTTTGATAAATATTTGTTCTTATGACTACAGAAAAGAAACACGAAAATATGAAAATGGTGATTATCGCTCTTTTGGTGCTTAATGTGCTTTTTGGTATATATATATGATTTTTCAAAAGAGATGCGCTTTGGTTAGAAACTTTGAAAGTTGGAGGAGCTGCAAATATGAAATTAGCTGTCCAGTTGTATCAAGCTGATTCATACAAACAACAACAAAAATCTACACTTGAAGAGATTCTTGGTTCTGTCGGAACAACTGCTCCTACAGGTACTACACCACAAGCCGATGCTACACCACCAGCAGATACCACAACAACTGTACAGGGTGATACAGCAAAATTTGCTGCCATAGAAAAGGATGGATATATCAAATGAAATAAAAATGCAAGAATCACTATTATAGAATATTCTGATTTGCTTTGTCCTTTTTGTAAGAGACATTATAGCTCCCAGACTATCGAAAATCTTATAAAAAAATATCCTAATGACGTAAATATGGTCTTCAGGCAAATGCCATTACCACAACTTCATCCTACTGCTCCTATCTGAGCACAAGGTGCTGTCTGTGTTGGTAAACTTGCAGGTGCTGATAAATTCTATTTGTATCTTGAAAAAGCATTTGCAGCTGCTGAATTTACCGAAGCTAATGTAACTGATATGGCAGTAAGTCTTGGTGTCAATAAAGATAAATTTACTAGTTGTCTTACTAGTCCAGAAACTATAGCAACCGTAAATGCACAAGTACAAGAAGGTCAAGGATTTGGTATCAATGGAACACCTGGTAATCTTGTTGTAGATAATCAAAAAGGTACGTCTACATTGATAGCTGGTGCTTATCCTATTGCAACTTTTGAAGCTGAAGTAAATAAAATTCTCGGAAAATAATATTAGTAGACATATGTATTAAGTATTAAGATACACTTTAGTTCATATGTTTAGGTATAATGAAAAAACGGTCGAAAGGCCGTTTTTTTGCTTATTATATTATTATACTAGTTTGCTTATTATCTCTGGTAATTATTCAAAAATATCTGTGGATATCTTTACTCCTTCAATGTTGCTTTTGGGAAAAAAATATTGTATGCTTGCAGTTTTTTTTGCTTGAGCATCTGTGTTGGCATACTAATGTATACTGTTATGTAAAGATTGTTTTACTTTACTTGTTTGCTCTTTCTTTTTGGAGTTGATACTGAAGGTCTTCGATATCTTTCTTGAGCTTACTCATTTCTTTCTTTTTGTCTCTAATAATATCAGGATCTGCGCCGTTTGCTGAAAGTCCAGGAATCATAATTCTGATCTGTTGTATTTGTTGTTCTTTTGCACGTAATGCTTCACGAATATCTTCTTTTTTGTTGGTAGCTACTACCTCCTTGTGTTGTGCTTTGATGCCTATGGTTATATTGATTATTTTTTCTATATGATATTTGCTGAGTTCTTTTTCGTTTTCGAGGTATTCGATCGATGATGCGTTGATCAGTTTATATATTATTTTTTCTTGTTTTCTGAGGTAGTGTAAGAAGTCTAAGGGTGCGAAAAAACATATTTCTATCTCTTCGTGTTTGGCGTATGTGTGTGTTTGTTTCATGATCAAAAATTTGTCTATAATATCCATGAACAACTGTGTTTTGTAGTTTTTGCTGATTGTGCTCAATAGTTCTTCTCTTATTTGTTGTTTTAAAAGCGGTCACTCGAATCCTAATGATTCTCGTATTTGTTGGCTTATAAATGGGATAAATGGGTGTAATAATTTCAATAAGCTTCCTAAACATCGTAAGGTTACTTTGTTACCATTTTCTGTGTCTTGATGCTTTTGTAATTCTAAATATTTATCACAAAAGTCCTCTTTGAACAGCGTAATTATTTTAGCTTGGATTTCATGAAGTGCGTTTTTTGCTATGGCATCTTCATATTCTTTTTGAAGCTCAGTTGTTTTGTAGATGATCCACAATTCAAACTCATTGAGATTTGCTGTTCTTTTGTCCAAATACCCCGTTAACTGTAAGAAATCTACATTTTTTTTTGATCATTTTTTGTCAGATATCTGCTGTCAGATAAATCTGGATGCGTTTCGAAGCTTGCTTATAAAGTGTTCGTGTTCTGTAATGTCTTTTTCGTTGTCTATTGCATATAGTCTTGTACAATCTGTTCAGAAATTTTTGATCAGTTCTTTAAATGATTCTTTGTTTTTTTTGTTTGTTTTTTCTTCTGGTTGGATGAAACAGGTATCAAATAATATTTTATCCTGTATATTGTATCCTATGATAATGGTTTTGATAAATTCAGCAATCTTGTGTTCTTCAATATATATTATTTTTTGTGGTTGTTTTTTTTTATCATCAAAGGCTTCCATCATTTTGATGAGGATCAATGCATGACCTAGTGTTTCTTCTATTTTCTCTTTTTGTTGAACAAGTCCTGTATCGTTGGGTACGAGAGTATCTATATCAAAATTATAAAATCATTTTCTCTTGCTTGAAATTGCGATAGATTTATCCAAAAAAGCAGTTAATGTTATGGAAAACCTTTCAAAATGTCCCATTCATTTTGTTTTTGATAGAGGTGATTTCTTTGTGAGACTGAGGTCTTTTTCTGTATATTCTACTATTTTTTTCAGCTCATTGAGTTCTTTGCTATAGCCCCTAGGTAATGTTTCACTAAAGAGCTCAATATATGCTTCGAGCGTGTTTTGTTCTCCTGTACGACTTTTGCCCAACAAGACATCGATACATTCTTCGATGCTAAAATGCTCTTTGATGCGACCATCTACTATGAGATTGAAGATAATCAGTGAAAGTATTATCAACTTATTCTTTGTTTTTTTTGTAGGTAGATTTATAATCTCATTATCAGAGATAAAGTAGTTTTTTCCGCTTTCGCTCTTCCATAACGGCAATGCATATCCTCTAAAATATTCTTTAGTTACTGGCCAATATTCCATTGATTTGATTGTTTTTTCGATTACCTCTTCATATGTTTGTGGGATGATGGTTAGTCTGTTTTCTTGGATTGCTCTCTCGATAGTACTCAGCTCTTTATTGGTTTTGATAAAGAGTTGGTTGCAGAGGAGTGGTCGTGCTTTTTCGTTGGTTTTTCTGTGTACGGCAACTTCAGCTTCTGTATATTTTGTGGATTCAAGATTGTGAATGTCGTCCAAATTTTTCACGATATTCTTGATAAATTCACTTGCGTTTTTGCCACAGAATTCCCCTGCGGACTTTGTAAAACATCCATTTTTGTCTATAGCAAATTTGTCTATATTGAGTTGATGTCTCTGTGCTATCATCAATGATTTTTTATCGTGTGTGGGCGTGATTCTCATAATTCCTGTGCCCTTCATCGGATCTACTGATTCGTCAGTAATGATTGGAATTGTTTTATTGATGATGGGTATGATTACTTTGCTTTTGGTGAGTTTTTTGTATCTCTTATCGTCAGGATGTACTGCAAGCGCCACGTCTGCAAAAATAGTTTCTGGCCAGATCGTTGGTACGATAAGTGATATATTTTTGGTATCTACAAAATACCTGAGATTATATTGTTTGGTCTGCATTTTTTTGTAATATAACTCGTCTGTACCTAGTGTTTTTTGCTCTTGTATACTTCGATAGTTGATTGAACAATCTTCATAAATATGCCCTTCTTGCACAAGTTGGACGAATAAGTTTCTTACAAAATTGGTGTTTCTCTCTGAGTATACTACATTGTCTGTATCTATACCAAAAAATATCCCTGCTTTGGTAAGAAGGTTTTCATAGTTTTCTGTTTTCAAATTTTTGTCTTCCGTATCAAAGATGGGCAATAATTTTGCTTTTATTCATTTCATCATCTGATAGGTCCCGATAACATCTTCTTTTATGAGACTACTGACTGAAGCCAATGACGTTTCTTTGGATATGATAACTGGAAACTGCGTGATAACCGTTTCTCGTTTTGTTGTATCCTTTTTGGTTGTGAAGAGCTTTTGAAAATAATTTTTTTTGAGTAGTTCTGATTCTATGGACAAATGATTATATTTTTTTTTTATTTCTGGCATCACTAACAACTAATAATTAAAAACTAACAACTAACAATATGGGACTATGTCCTCATGTCTTTTATCTTGTTTCTGTCTTCTTGTTTAGTTTTTTGAGAATCCATAGAGCTTGTAGATGGTATATGCAAAGAGACTGATTAAGATGACAAGTAAAATATTTTCCGCTGGTCCTACTTGTATTTTTTTTACACTATCTATCTTGAGTGTAGTACCATCTTTACAGACTCATTCTATCAAATAATATGCGTATCCCTCTTTTTTGGAAAGTTTGTTGAATGGATATTCAAACATTGTTCCTGTTGTCTCTCCTACCTTTTGCATATTACTTATATCACTGGTTTCAAAATCTGATCTATAAACAACATATTTTTCTATGTTATTGACTCCACTCCAGACAAGATAATATTTTTCCCCTATCTGTTGACCCGTCACGGTGATTCCTATTACGGTACAACTTACCGCTTCTCCTATTTTGGCTTGAGTGATTTCTGATGCTGCTCAGCTAGGATTGCCTGAACTATCGAGAGGTGTGATTTGAAAATAATATATGTCGCCGATATTGAGATTTTCTACCACAATTTCGTTGGTTTGAACTGTAGCCACAAGGTCTAAATTATTTTGGCTTGTTCCATACGTTATCTTGTATTGTGGTGCAGCTCATATGATTTCTCGAGTCACATTTAATTTGCTTTTATCGATACTATCAGAATATACTCTGATTTTACCGATGGCTGTTCCTTTGCCCACAACAAGTGTTGCAACCCCTGTATATGTTTTTGTCTGTCCTAAGACGATTAAATCCACATCTATTTGGATATTTCATTCGGTATCTATAAGTACGTCTTTGGTAAACACTCCAGCGCTTTTTTTGTCCATAGGAACTGATTTTCCATCACTTAATTTTAACTGAGCTGATGTTACACTGTCACTACTATTGACGGTAAAACTTGCTTTTTCTCCTTGTTTGATTGGTCCTGCTGGGAGTATGGTAATACTATTGAAAACACCGTCTTTGATGGGTTGATATCCAAAAGAAACGATTTGTGATTCACCGATCACTTCGTTGTTGGCATTCAGAATTTTTATTTGAAGAATATTGTCTCATTCAGTTATCCCACTTACATATGCGCTAATATCACCATTTGCATTCGTCATTCATTGTGCAACTGAATTGTTGTTGATATAAACTTCATAGGGTGCGTTGGGTAATGTTGGTGCTGTTGCCATAACATTTGCAATACTATTTTTTTCTACCCCACCAGGTACAGGAGAAATAAGATTTATTGTCTCTGTTGTCGTTGTGTCTTGAGCTTTTCCTACGATGACCGTTTTTTTACCTACAATTTCTGTGCTACTATTGAACGGATCTGATACTTTTATAGTAAATGTTCACGCTTTTTTTATCGTGAGTCACTTGGAAAACAACTTCATCCCTTGGTCTTGTGGGAGAAATGTATAGAGTCCATCGCTTGGTACCGTATAATCAGCCGTATCAACAATACCTTCTATTTCGATAAAAACATCACCTTGATAGGTCTTGATGATATCTCCATTGGTGTTTACTGCTTTGATGGTTATATCTACCGCCTGATTGATATCGAAAGAGCTTGGTACTATATCTACCATAAACACATCGGGATCAGCCGCTTGCACTTTATTGGTTATTACAAACCATCCTGCTAGTGTGCAGATTGTTATTATACCTGCGGTGAGCACTTTACGTGAAAATTTCATCATACGATAATAGGGATAAAGTTGTTCTTATTTGCCATGTACAGTGATTTCATTGAGTGACCCGATAGATAGACTTTTTTCTTTGCCATCACTAAACTTTGCTCCTGCTTCACTGAGTAAAATATTTTTACTCTCTCATGTAAATGGCAACAATATAATACTCTGGCTTTTGTCCATGTTTGCTCCTGGTATTGATTGGATCGTTATGCTATTGTCATCTGGATTGTTTACTGTTCGTGTTCATTGTCCGCTTATGTTTTGTGCATTTATATTTACGGTATCTTTATCGAAACTCACAGTAAAGTCTATGTTTTGGGGCGTTTCTAGATTTTCTGATATAAAGATATCTAGGTATCCACTAGTTGTTTTATATGCTATATCTCGTCATTTCTGTGTGATAAATGCTTTTTCTTGGAGTGAAAGTACGCTTGCTGTAAAGAAACTTGGATTGTTGATTACATAAAAAACTCCTACAGCTATGATGGCCGCAGCTAGCACCATCAGACTATATTTTTTAATCATCAACAGTGTTTTTTTTATCATACTATTTTCTCCAAATCGATAAAATCTTTGATTGCTCGACATTCATAAAATTAGTATGTTTTTTGTTGTAAAAATCAACTGTATTTAGCCCAAAAGAAAAGATTATGTCTCAGTGATTCTCTTGTTTTACTGTATGGGAAAAACATCTTCTCCTCCACTTTGCGGAATAAAAACGACGTTACACTTCTTTCAGAAATTCCGGCGTTGTATCTTATACATATCCTTATGATGATATGATTTTATGTAATTTATACAAGGAGATGCTATTATCTTGGTTTTATCCTATGTATCTGTTTTTGTTGCTTTGTGGTTACGTTTAATTTCAAGTTCTCATCGATATAAAAGTTTATTTCACTCCTTATTCAAAATGTATTTTTCAAATATATTCATGGTTCAATCGTATATCAGAGATTTATCTCTAAGGGTATATTGTTTGTCGGTGTTATGTTTTTTCTGTTTCCGTGGGGAGAATAAAATCAAATACAATGTCCTACATAATGGTTCATTTTACCTTTATATCATAATTTATTGACCTGTTCGCTTGTGGCGTTTTGTATCTCTGCTCATGTGGGAATATTGTTTTTGTGAAGTTTATCTTCTATGAATTCAATTGTTTTGTCGCGAATAAAAATAACATCATTAAATACTTTTTCAATGTTTTTTGGCACAAAGTCTCCGTAATAAAACATCTGAGTTATGTCAGCAAACGGATTGTGTCCATTTTTTTGTCTGGCTCGTATGTCCACCAAAATCAAGCTTCATTTTTTTAACTTTTTTGATCATTGCTTTTGGGGATAATAGTGTACTACACTAGAATTTTCCCTATATGCTACAATTGGACGATCTTTGTCGGTACTATGATTATATTTTTCAAAATCAGACTCTATATGCTTTTGGATATCATATTCTGTTATGTTGGGATTATTTGCTATCAACATTTCTATATTATCAAAAATATTTTCAAGAACGTGAACGCTTTTTTTATGGGCTGATATTTCCTCTTTTGTTCGCATTTGATGCTATGTATTAAAATGATATTCATTCGTTCATTATGGATTATATATTATAACGCCACCTGATCTTTTATACTTGGTATCTCACAAACAAATCCTATTTCTTCAAGTTTTCATTTCAATGTCGTTTCAGCTGTGCCTTCTCCATGCATGATAAATGTTTTTGTGGGTGCTTTGGTAAATCCCTTTGCTCGTCTCATGAGTTGTTCGCTATCTGCATGTCCAGAGAATCCATTTATTTTTTGTATTTCAAGGTTGACTGCTACTTCCACTCCCATTATCTCTACTTTTTTATCTCACTCTAAGATTGCTCTTCATAGTGTTCACTCTGCTTGATATCCTACAAATAATAAGGTATTGTTTTTATTTCCAAGTCCATGTTTGAGATGATGGGTGATTCTCCCTGCTGTACACATTCCGTTTCCTGCTATGATGATACATGGATCGTTGTAGGTATTTAATTTGATTGAATCCTCTATGTTTTCTGTACACTCCAATTCTGCAAAATCAAATGCATTGGGATATTTGTGTACAGCTTCTTCGTCAAAATATTCTGTATGTTTTTTGAATATCTCAGTTGCTTTGATAGATAAGGGACTATCTAAGAAAATCTTTTCTTTGGGGAAATTTCAATGTTTGATGATCATATTGAAGAAGTAGAGGAGTTCTTGAGTTCTTTCTACAGAAAACGATGGAATGAGCAGTTTCCCTCATTTTTTATATGTTTCTCTCGTATATTTGGTGAGAAGCTCTTCTTTGCCTGCAGTATCTTCGTGTTTTCTGTCTCCATAGGTTGATTCCATAAAAAGATACTCTGCATCTTGAATCAATGTCGGATCCTGGATTATAGGAGTGTTTCGTTGTCCTATATCTCACGAAAATACAAGTTTTTTTTGAGTGTTTCAGTCAGTCACGAAAAGTTCGATGCTCGCTGATCCCATGATATGTCCAGCGTCTTGAAATCTTATCTGGATAGTGTCTGTGATGTTGTATGTCTTTGTATATTCTACTTTGCTAAACAATGGCATACACTTTTTTGCATCATCTACTGTATACATCGGAACTCTTGGTTCTTGATGGTTTTTCTTTCTTCTTTTGTTTTCTTCCTCGACCTTTTTTTCTTGGATTTGTGCACTATCTTCCAAGATAATTCAACAAATATCTATGGTTGCTGATGTTGCGTAGATTTTGCCTGTAAAGCCTTGTTTATGAAGTTTTGGAATGAGTCCACAATGATCAATATGTGCATGAGTAAGCAACATAAAATCAATCTCTTTGGGGTCGAAGAGAAATGGCTCATAATTGAGTCTCATTACCTCCCTTGGTCATTGAAACATGCCGCAGTCTACAAGAAATTTACTTGTTTTTGTCTCAATCAGATAACATGATCAGGTAACGATTTTGGCTGCTCAGCAGAAGGTTAATTTCATGTTTTTATTTATGTCATAAAAAATGCATTAGTATGCTTTTATATTACTTAGATTTATTAGTTTTACAATATAATTATTGCTTCTTTTGTTGCTATTCTCGCTATGTAATAAAACACTCTGCTTTACTTGAAATTTGCCATCAAATGTCTATATTGTGTATCAAAAAAACAAAATGTCCAATAAAATATAAAAACAAAATATATACGGATAAAACAAAAATAACATGAAAAAAGAATTACTAATAAAAATTCTTCAGATACTTAATCGATCTGAAAGTTTACAAACTTCTTTGCAGCAAATACTTACTTTGTTCAAAGCCACTGGGTTCGATGCTGTTGGTATTCGCCTAAAAGATGGCGATGACTTTCCGTATTTTGCTCAAGAAGGATTTTCCGAAGAGTTTCTGCTAAAGGAAAACACACTCATCAAATGCGCTTCAGACGCTGGTTTTTGCATAGATGCAGATGGTAAGGTATGCTTAGAGTGTACTTGCGGTCTTGTTCTTTCTAATCCAATCTATCCTACACATCCACTTTTGACACCAGGTGGAAGCTTCTGGACCAATGACTCATTTTCGCTTTTGGAGATTCCGTCCGAAGATGATTTGCGTTATAATCCACGAAATGTGTGTATACATCATGGATATGCTTCCGTTGCTCTGGTGCCCATTCAGGCCAATAATACTATTGTTGGTCTTATACAATTCAATGATCGGCGAAAAGAACGTTTTACGATTGAGTTGATTGAATTCTTTGAAGATATTGCATCGCATATCGGAGAAGCACTCATGCGTAAACAAGTTGAGCAGGAATTGATGTTCAATAATCTTATTCTCAAAGCACAGAATGAAGCATCTATCGATGGGATTCTGGTAGTAGATGAACATGGTAATATACTTCACTTCAATCAACGTTTTGTTCTAATGTGGGATATATCTCCTGATGTAATGGTATCAAAATCCTATAAAGACTTCTTGGCCTTGGTAATAGATACACATACTACTACTGGAGATATTCTTCATAATCTCCAATATCTCTATGAATTTCGTTATGAAACAAGTAGGTATGATATTGTAATGAAGGATGGTAGGATATTTGAATCTTATTCAGTTCCTATGTTTTCCCAAGATGACAAATATTATGGTCGGATGTGGAATTTTCGTGATATTACTGATCAAAAACACAATGAACAAACCATAAGAGCATTTGCCCAAACGCTTGAGATAGAGGTTCAGAAGCGTACGAGACAACTTAATACACTTATGAGTGAACTCGCATTTAGAAATGAGGAGTTACAGCAATTTATTTTTATTGCTTCTCACGATATGGCTGAGCCACTAGTTACTCTTAGTAATTTTTCTCATCTCCTTCATGAAGAATATGCTGGAAAGCTTGATGAAACTGGTAATACTTGTATTGAGTTTATTTCTGCTTCATCTATCCGGATGCGATCTCAGATCAAAAGTTTGCTCGATTATTTGGTATTGAGCAATAAGGTGCCATTGACCATGGTAGACTGTGCTGTGCTTGTTGATAATGTTCTCTTGGATTTATCTTGTATTATACAGGAAACCAGTGCTCATATAATCGTAGAGACACTCCCCAGTATATTTGGCAATGAAACAGAATTGGTGCTCTTGTTTCAACATCTTATCACCAATGCCATCAAGTTTCGTCAACTAGATGTTTGTCCTGAAATACATATTTCTGTTCAAAGACATAGTGATGCTTATATCTTTCTCATAGAAGATAATGGTATTGGTATTGATAGCCGGCATCAGAACAAAGTCTTTCATATGTTTAAGCAGACACACAAGAGGAATATATATGATGGATTTGGCATGGGCCTGTCGTACTGTAGAAAAATAGTAACCAAATATGGGGGCAAAATATGGGTTAAAAGTGAACTTGGCAAGGGTTCGCGGTTTTACTTCAGTATCCCCTTATCTCCTTAGGGTTTCTCCCTATATACATTGACACTCCTCGTTTTGTAGGGGTGTTTTTTTTATGTACATTTTACCTTCATTATAGCTTTCACTTCATGATGTGCTGGCTATTATATTTTTTGGCATAATAGAAGAAAATGTGTGGCTAAAATAGATAAAAAGATTAGTAGATAACTGATTGATTTAGTAATTTTTTATAAATATCAAGTAAAAATAATTATATAACACCTGCCAGATTCACGCCACGAGATAGTAATCGATTCATAGATGAAACAATCAAATGGAACGAGCCGAAGTGGGACCTACCGAAGGTGGGACGGAGGCGAGTTGGTAGGTCATGTGTATTTAAAATCTATGTTCTGAGT
>Ga0194063_10000409_pt1 | contig 31853 bp, 29 predicted proteins | sample SepL3720m_MetaG_FD_155459 | JGI IMG/M metagenome (GOLD analysis project Ga0194063, IMG submission 155459) | Anoxic zone freshwater microbial communities from boreal shield lake in IISD Experimental Lakes Area, Ontario, Canada - Sep2016-L373-20m | ecosystem: Environmental > Aquatic > Freshwater...
CCCAGATAATGGCTTTCATCTTGATCAGGTCAACCACGCCGACGAAGTTCTCTTCGGCGCCAATCGGAATCACGATCGGAACCGGATTGGCTTTGAGGCGCAACTTCATTTGATCGACGACTTTGAAGAAGTTGGCTCCAGTGCGGTCCATCTTGTTCACAAAAGCCAGACGCGGCACCTTGTACTTATTGGCTTGACGCCACACGGTCTCTGACTGTGGCTGCACGCCACCGACCGCGCAATACACCATGCACGCGCCGTCGAGCACGCGCATCGAACGCTCCACCTCGATCGTGAAGTCAACGTGCCCGGGGGTATCAATGATGTTGATCCGGTGCTCGGCAAAGTTGTTTTCCATGCCCTTCCAGAAACACGTGGTAGCGGCAGACGTGATCGTGATGCCGCGTTCCTGCTCCTGCTCCATCCAGTCCATGGTGGCAGCCCCGTCATGCACTTCACCAATTTTGTGGTTCACGCCGGTATAGAAAAGAATTCGCTCGGTAGCTGTGGTCTTACCGGCGTCAATATGAGCCGAGATACCGATGTTGCGGTAGCGCTCAATGGGTGTATGGCGAGCCATGATGGATCCTTGGTTGCTCTCTAAATAAATCAAACTTGGCAACGCCGTGAAGACTCGTGATCTTCCCGGCGTAGCGAGCGACTTTCAGACTGGGCGAAACCCTGATCAGTGCTGCATGCACAACAAGGGTTGCAACGACGTATGAGAGTCGCGCAATAGGCGCCGCTTAGAAGCGGAAGTGGGAGAAGGCCTTGTTCGCCTCTGCCATGCGGTGAACTTCATCGCGCTTTTTCATGGCGCCGCCCCGACCCTCAGTGGCTTCCATCAATTCGTTGGCCAAGCGCAAGGCCATGGATTTTTCACCGCGCTTGCGGGCCGCTTCCTTGATCCAACGCATGGACAAAGCCAGACGACGGACCGGGCGCACTTCAACCGGTACCTGGTAGTTGGCACCACCAACACGGCGGGACTTCACCTCAACCATGGGTTTGACATTGTTGATGGCCATGGTGAAAGCCTCAACCGGGTCTTTGCCGGGATTCTTCTTCTCGATCTGCTCCAGGGCACCATAAATGATGCGCTCGGCGACCGCTTTCTTGCCCCCCTCCATGATCACGTTCATGAATTTGGACAACTCGACATTGCCGAATTTTGGATCCGGCAGGATTTCACGTTTAGGGACTTCGCGACGACGTGGCATTTTATTTTCCTTTATTGCTTCAGTTGACATCTTTATCAGATGTCGCGAAAACCATTCTGGTTTTCACTTACTCGACCCAACAGCGGGTCACTACGTTGAATCACCGCGCCACGCGGGAAACAACACCTTTTCTGATCAAGCTTGGGCTTATTTGGCCTTTGGCTTCTTGGCACCGTACTTGGAGCGCGATTGCTTGCGGTCTTTCACGCCTTGCAAATCGAGCGAACCGCGCACGATGTGATAACGCACACCCGGCAGATCCTTGACACGACCGCCGCGGACCAGCACAACGCTGTGTTCCTGCAGGTTGTGGCCTTCACCGCCGATGTATGAAATGACTTCAAACCCGTTGGTCAGACGCACTTTGGCGACTTTACGCAGAGCTGAATTTGGCTTTTTTGGCGTGGTGGTGTAGACCCGTGTGCAAACACCGCGACGCTGCGGAGAATTCTGCATCGCCGGGCTTTTGGACTTGATCGTTTCGACCTCGCGCCCCTGACGCACTAGCTGGTTAATGGTTGGCATTGAAAAACGTCCCTAAACGTTTGGTAACTAAAACTTGAATAATTCGAAAGCGTGAATCCCTTCGGAAATTCCGAAAAGCCTTCTACTATATCAGGTCAATGCCGTCTCGGCAATTGAAATTTCCGATCACCCCACCAAAGTTTGCACCCACTCACATGAGGAGCGTCGTGTGCTCACTTGATCCAGAGGCGCAAGGCATCCCAGGCGCGGCCAAACACCCCGGCCTGCTCGACGGCCTCCAGCGCGAGCAGAGGGACGTCCAACAGATTCTGCTCGCCGTTGCTCACCTTCAATGTGGCGATCGACTGACCCTTGGTGAAAGGAGCCACCATTGGATCGGAACGGGCAACTTGCGTCTTGAGTTTGCCTGCCGTTCCGGTTGGCACGGCAACCACGATGGCCTGCGGCCGACCCAATTTGACAGTGGCGTCCTTACCCTTCCACACCGTCGGCGCTGCCACAACTTGATTCGCGTCATATAACTTGACGGCTTCAAAGGCGGTGTAGCCCCAGTTCAACAACTTCTGGGACTCGTTGGCACGCGAATTTTCACTGGCCGCGCCCAGAACGATGGAAAGCAGACGGCGACTCCCGGTCGCCCCCGGCGAGCCGGCGACCGCGCCAGCCACACCCAAACTCGCAAGATCACGCTTGGCGGTCGCGATCAGGCAATAACCGGCAGCATCGGTGTGCCCGGTCTTCAGACCATCGACTGTCGGATCACGAAACAACAACAGGTTGCGATTGCTGTCATTGGCCGCAGGCGTGCCGGGATAGCGATACTTTTTGATAGCGTAATAGACAACAAAATCGGGAAAATCGCGCATCAAGCGGGTCGCCAGAATGCTGAGATCACGCGCTGTAGTGCTGTGTCCAGCCTCAGTCAAGCCTTCCGGGTTCTTGTAACTGGTGGACTTCATTCCAAGCACCTTGGCCTGTTCATTCATGAGTTGGACAAAGCGCTCCGCCGTGCCGCCGACGCCCTCGGCCAGCGCCATGGTGGCATCGTTGCCGCTTTGCACAATCATCCCCTTGAGCAGATCTTCGACCGGCACCATCATCTTGGGATCAATGAACATGCGCGAGCCCGGCATCTTCCAGGCACGCTCGCTGACAGGCAATGTCTGCTTCAGATCCAGTTTCTTGCTGTGCAAGGCATCAAAGACCAGATAGGCCGTCATCAGTTTGGTCAATGACGCCGGCTCTACGGCAGTGTCAATATCCTTGCCTGCCAGCACCTGATCGGCAGTGACGTCGACCAGAAGGTACGAACGTGCTGCAATCTCCGGCGCTTGCGGCATTTGCGCGGCCACCGAGAAACACAGGGTAGCCGTGATAATGGAAAAGAGCTTTTTCATCATGTGCCAGTTCAGCGTCCCAGAGTGGGCGGTACCAGCAAGCGCTCCACCACCTTGCCATTCTTCAGGTGCGATTCAACGATTTCGTCGATGTCCTCGTTATCAAGGTAGGTGTACCAGACAGCTTCCGGGTAAACCACCGCCACCGGGCCGGCAGCGCAGCGGTCAAGACATCCCGCCTTGTTGACCCGCACCTTGCCAGGGCCATCCAGCCCCGCCGCCCTGATCTGGCTCTTGCACCGATCAAACCCCTGTTGCGCACTGTGGAGCGCGCAACTTTCCTCACCAGGCTTGCGCTCGTTGAGACAAAAGAAAATGTGTCGCTGGTAATAGGAGGTCGGTGGCAATGGATCGACCTTGATGTCTGGGCTCGCGCCGCTTTTTGTTTCACTCATGGTAGCCATTCTAGTTTTTCGGTTCACCAGTCCCGACCTGCGTCAACGCGTAAAGCAGAGTGGCGTAGGGCCACAGCCAGCCAAGCCACTGGGCCAGACCATGAAAGCGGATGAAACGACCCTGCTCCCAGGTCGACAGGGTCTGCGCAAAATACGGGCTCGCAGGAGCCTGATTGAGCAAACTCAGATAGAGCCCCAGAGTCAGCAATAGCAGTGCAATACTGGCCCGTCGCGGCACCCAGATCAGCACCGACACAAGAAGCATCGCCATCCCGATACCGGCTTTGACGGGCAAACTCAACCAGGCCCAGGCATGCTCGGGCCCGTAGCTCAGGGCAGCCGACAGCGCAGTCGCTGCGACACCGAGGGCAAACACCAGCAGCACGAACAGGAACCGTCGCACCGTAGAGCGAATGATGCAATAGCCAAGCAGGCAGGGTATCAACAAGCCCAGCACGACACACAACAATTCGGTACCGGGCACCAGAGGCTGCAATTCAATGTCGCGTACCGGCAGCCAGTTCAGAAACGGCGTGTTCAACAAGGCCTCCGCCAAGGCAGCCTCCAGACGCTCCTGCACCTGTCCCAATCCGAAGGGCACAGCAGCCGGGAACAGCAAGGCCAATGGCCACATGGCCAGCAGAACCAGTCCGCCCCTGGCATCCGCGACAAACCAGCGCGAGCGAAAGCGATTCCAGCGATCAATACCACCCAGCTTTTCCATGACCCATGCCAGCCAGGCTCCCAACCAGGCTCCCAATAGATTGAGGCCCAGGTCGACATTGGACGGAACACGCGCCGGCAAATAGCTTTGCAGCGACTCCATCGAAAAGGACAACAGCCCTGCCAGCACGGTCGCTGACGCCACGGCAAAGCGGTCTCGGCCAACTCGCAGCGCGCTTAACACCAGAAGAAATCCAAGCGGCACGTAGCCGACCACATTGACCGCGACATCAAAGCCAGTCCAGTATTTGGGCAGTGCACCACCCAGGAAAGCCCACGGCACGATACCTTGATAGCGCCAATCGGCGAACGGATAGAGACTGGCGTAAAAAATGAGCCCGGTATAGATCAACGCCAGCGGCCACGCCGCAGTCTTCTTCATCAGGGCAGTTTAGGCCAAAAAAAACCCCAGCACGGTGGCTGGGGTGGTAAGCCTATTTGCTGTCACACATCAAGGCCCCGCTCAGGGAGGAAAAGCGGGAGGCAGCAAGCCGCCTAAGCAAGAATTTACCAAAATTTTCTGCTTGTGACAAGAAAAATCTATGAAAAATGCGAATATTTACAAATAAATGATGATTCAGATCATGAGAATGACCTGATTTTGACGAATCAGGGCAGCCAACGATCATGCGCTGACTCCGCTGGACCTTGCTCCGTCGAACAGAAATCAGGCACAATTTGCCCCATGACACCCCAAGCACCTTTCCCCCTTGCACGCCCGCGGCGTTTGCGCCACGACGCCTTTACGCGCAATCTGGTCCGTGAAAACGCGCTGACCGCCAGCGACCTGATTTACCCGGTCTTTGTAACGGATGGCAAGGGCCAGCGCGAAGCCGTGCTGTCAATGCCTGGTGTGGAACGCCTGAGCCTGGATCTGCTGCTCGGCGTTGCGGAGGATTGCGTCAAATTGGGAATTCCGGTGATGGCCCTGTTCCCGGTCATTGATCCGGCCCTGAAGACGCCCGACGGGCGCGAGGCGCTCAATCCGGACGGTCTGGTGCCCCGCGTTGTGCGGGCGCTGAAGAAGGAGTTCCCCGAACTCGGCGTGATGACCGACGTGGCGCTGGACCCCTTCACCAGCCACGGGCAGGACGGCCTGCCGGACCCGAACCCGGCGGCAGACGGCTACATCATGAACGATGAAACGGTGTCCGTCCTGGTCAAGCAGGCGCTCACACAAGCGGGTGCCGGGGTCGACATTGTGGCGCCCAGCGACATGATGGATGGCCGCATCGGCGCCATTCGCCAGGCGCTGGAAGCCAATCATTTCATCCACACCCGCATCATGGCTTACAGCGCGAAATATGCGAGCGCCTTTTACGGACCGTTTCGCGACGCCGTTGGATCGGCGGCCAATCTGGGCAAGAGCAACAAGAAGGTCTATCAGATGGATCCGGGCAACTCGGACGAAGCGCTGCGTGAAGTGGCGCTCGACATCGCCGAAGGTGCCGACATGGTGATGGTCAAGCCCGGCATGCCTTATCTGGACATCGTGCGCCGCGTCAAGGATGAATTCAAGGTTCCCACCTTTGCCTACCAGGTCAGCGGCGAATACGCCATGCTCAAAGCGGCAGCGCAAAACGGCTGGCTTGACCACGACGCGGTCATGCTGGAAAGCCTGCTCGCGTTCAAACGCGCTGGCGCCGACGGCATACTGACTTACTTTGCGCGGGACGCCGCCCGGCTGCTGCAACGATAGTCCTTCGGTGCGAATATTCACCCTCGACAAGCTTGGCGTCACCGAAACCGACAGCTTGACTTCGGTGATCGAGCGCGGCTTGCCTGAGCAGGGCTATCTGTGGATTGCCTGCACCCGATCCGAATTCGAACAGACACAGGCGCAAATCCAGACCGGCCTGCAGGCCCTGTGCAACATGCAGCTCGTCGATTTGCACCTGTCCGACCTGCTGAACCAGCAACTGCCTTCGCACTACGACTACACCTCGCAATACGACATCCTGGTGTTTCGCCGCCTTGCGGCCAGTGGCAAAGAGCGCGAGTCGGTCCAGGGTGATCTGCCAGCCAGCCATTTACCCTCACGTGGCGGTCCGCCCATCCTGCGCCGTATCGACACCAGCCCCGTCGGCTTTGCGGTGTTCGATCAAGTCTTGCTCACCGTTCACCCGAGCGACTGCAGCATACGCGACGCCTACGCCGCCAAACTGCTGAACTCGGCCTCCGCCGTAACAAGAGGAGCCGGAACCTACTTGCCCAGCGGGCCGGCCGACATGATGCTGCGCATCGTGAATCAGATGGTCGATGGCTATCTGGAGCTACGCCGCGAACTCAGCCACCAGCTTGATCACTGGCAGACCGAACTGCTCGATCCCAAGACCCGCTTCAACAACTGGGCCTCGCTGTTGCAGGCCCGTCTGTCGCTGCACTACCTGGACGAGATCTGCGAAGATCAGCGCGCTGCGGTGCAGGACTGGATCGAATCGCTCAAGACATGGCCCGACGCCACCACAAGCACGGCCCAGCGCGACCGCGACCTGCTGCAAGTGCGCAGCCGCGACGTGCTCGAACACATTGAGCGCGTGGTGCACCACGTGCGTCGTCTGGAGCAGAGTACCGAAGCCGCCGTCCAGATGCACTTCAACGCACAAAGCCATCGCACCAGTGAAATCATGCGCACATTGACCGTGCTGACTGCGATCTTCCTCCCACTCAACCTGATTGCCGGGATTTTTGGCATGAACTTTGAGTTCATTCCTTTTCTGCACCAGTCCAACGGTTTCTGGTTTGCCATGGGCGCGATGCTGCTGACCGCGGTTGTTCTGGTGCTCGTCTTTTCCCGCAAACGCTATCTTGAACGCTCTGCCCGCTAAAGCCGGGCCTGATTGAGGTCTTCGACGGGCCTCAAACCCAGGGCTGCGCCAATCGCTCCGCCGTAAACACCCGCTGTACTGCCGGACGTGCCAGCACCCGTTGCAGATAGGGCCCGAGTTGGGTGCGATCACGCGCCGGGGCTGTCGAGAAGCCGCGCGTCCAGCGACAGAGCATCATGGCATACGGATCCAGCGCCGAGTAGTTTTCACCCAGCAACCAGGGTCCGCCATGGCGCGCCAACTCGTCGTCCAACTGGTCCAGCAGTCCGCCGATCTTGCGCTGCGCCTGCGCCTTGACCTCGGCTGCCGCCGCGGCATTGCCCTCGACAACCCAGCGCTCCGGATAAAAGTAAAGAATCAGGGCCGCCTGCAAGGTGTTGGTCAGCCAGATCAGCCACTTGTAGAAGTGTGCCCGCTCAGCAGTGCCCAAGGTCGGGGCCAGACCTGCCGCGGGACAACTGTCACACAAATGAAGGCAAATGGCGGCTGTTTCGTACAGCACGAAGTCGCCATCGGTCAGCACCGGAATCAGGCCGTTCGGGTTGAGCTTGAGGTAGTCTGTTGTCTTGTGCGCATCGGCCGTCCGATCGACCAGCACCAGCTCAAAGGGCACACCGATTTCCTGCAACAAAATATGCGGCGTCATCGCCGCGGTGCCAGGGTAGTAGTGAAGTTGAAGCATCGAGAGTTCCCCAGTTTGGAAATACATGAAAAGCCACGATCGGGCCGCAGCACCGCTACTTCAAACCGAAAAGCAAGGCGCCGTTGTTCCAGGCAATGTTGCGTGCCACCCCATCAGGTAAATCGCCGAGCCAGTGGCGATAAGCCTGCATCAGTTCGTCGTAGTACAACCAGCGCTGATTGACCCAGGTATCGGAGCCAATCAGGAAGCGATCCGGATACTTCAGCAGCAAGGCACGCCACTGCGGACACAACTTTTCGGCACCACTTGCGTCGGTGCAGGTCAGTCCCGGGCGGTAGGACAATTCCCCCAGCAGCAACGGGTATCTGGCAAACAGTTCGTCAACCCGCGCCGGGTCCGCACCCCCAATACCGGTATGGGCCCAGATCAGTCGCAGTTTCTGACCCTTGCCGGCCGTGTTTCCCATCAACAGATCCAGCGCCACGTCGTCCACGTGGGCCAGCACGAACAGGTCCTTTTCTTCTGCCAGTTGCATCAGCTTGCGTGCCACCGGTCCCATGGCATTGGCGCTTTCATACAGATGGAATTCACCCAGGCCCCGTTAAGGGCCAGCCGGTGTTCCCCTGCCCAGTTCGGTCTGCACCATGTCAAAAATGGTCGGGTCCTGAAACCAGTTGCTGTAATCGGCGCGGTTGCGGTAAAGACGAATGAAGGGAACCACCGCGACGCCCGCTTGGCGTGTTTCAAGCTGCGCCGCTGCCAAGGTCTGGGTACCCGCGTTGGGCCTGGAATTGGCGATCACGGCCTTGACGCCATTGCGCTGCATGCGGGCCAACACATCGCTCAGAGGGTGCGGTCCGGTCTGACCGTTCCAGGCCTCTTCGTTGTAATGCAAGTGTGCATCGAAGATCGGACCCGTGTAATCGGCAGCCCAGGCGAGCGTGCCAGTGGCAGCCAAGACGAGTGCCAGCATCCGCTTCAGAGGGCTACTGTTTTTCAAGCTTGCGCTCCAGGAAATCAAGCCGGTCCTGACCCCAGAAGATCTCGCCGTCCATGCAGTAGCTGGGCGCGCCGAACACACCCGCCGCGATCGCCGCCTCGGTATTGCTATCGAACTGGCGCTGCACCGAGGAATCACGTGACTGCAGCAGGCGCTCTGGTGGCAGAGCGCATTCCTGCAGCAGTTCGGCCAGCGTCTGGGCGTCGGCAATATTGCGCTGCTGCACCCAGACGGCGTCGAACACAGCGGCGCTCAGGCGCATCGCCGCCGCAGATCCATCCTTCGAGTCAACTGCAATGATCAGGCGCGCCGCGTCGTCCGCTGCCACGGGAAAATAGCGCGGCTCAAGATTCATCGGCAACTGCAACCAATCCCGAAAGCGTGCCAGTTCGATCAAGCGATAAGCCCTGCGCTCCGGTGCGCGCTTGGGCAGCGGTAAACCACCGGTGGCCGCGAAGACCCTGCCAAAGTCTGCTGGCAACACACGAACCCTGGCTTGCGCTCTCTCAGCCACGGCCGCAAAGCGCGCATGACCAAGGTAGGCCCAAGGGCTTTGCGGTGCGAAGTAGTAGTCGATTGATTTTTGCATTGTTAATTTCTCATTGGGTTTCCCGGACAAATCTTATACTTGACTGAGGACGTGCGCAGCAGATAGCTGCGAACGTGCGTGAACACCATCGACCGTATTCGCAGCACCACCATGGAAGCCCGCAAGATGCCACAACAGGCTGACTTTCTGATCATTGGCGGCGGCATCGCCGGCGCCTCTGTCGCCTATTGGCTGGCGCCGCATGGCCGCGTGATTCTGCTCGAACGCGAGTCGCAACCCGGTTACCACTCGACCGGGCGCTCCGCTGCGATGTTCATGGAGAGCTATGGCACACCGCAGGTCTGCGCACTGACCCGCGCCAGCCGCGCATTTTTTGAAGCTCCGCCCGTGGGCTTCTGCGAAAACCCGGTGCTGTCACAACGTGGCGCCATGATGGTCGCCACGCAGGGACAGGACGCATTGCTGGCCGATTACTGGGAAGGCGCACGGGCGCTGTCGCCCGACGCCAGGTTGCTCGATGCCAGCGCCGCCTGTGCGCTGGTAGGCGCGCTGCGCCCGGAGCGGGTGCTGGGTGCCGTCCACGAACCCGATGCGCTGGCCATGGACGTGGACACCTTGCATCAGGGTTACCTGCGGGGCATGCGCCGCGCCGGCGGCACCATCGTGTGCAACGCCGAGGTCACGGCGCTGCGTCGACAGTCGGACTACTGGCAGGTGCAGGCGGGTGGCGTAGAGTACTCAGCACCGGTAGTACTCAACGCCGCTGGCGCCTGGGCCGACGTGGTGGCGGCACTGGCAGGTGTGAACACCATCGGTCTGGAGCCGCGCCGGCGTTCGGCCTTCATCTTTGCGCCGCCCGAAGGCATGTCCAGCACCGGCTGGCCCCTGACCATCGGCATAGCCGAAGACTGGTACTTCAAGCCCGATGCCGGCATGCTGCTGGGCTCACCCGCCAACGCTGACCTGGTGGCGCCGCAGGATGTGCAGCCCGAGGAACTCGACATCGCACTGGCCATCGACCGCATTGAATCCATGACCAGCCTCAGCATCCGGCGCCCGAGTCGCAGCTGGGCCGGACTGCGCTCTTTTGTGGCAGACGGCGATCTGGTCGGTGGCTTCGATCCGGCGGCCCCCGGCTTCTTCTGGGTGGCGGCGCAGGGCGGCTATGGCATTCAGACATCCGCTGCCATGGGTGAAGCTTGCGCCGCACTGGCACGAGGTCTGCCGCTACCCGAACGCATCGCCGCCTTCGGGTTGAGTGCAGAAATGCTCAGTCCGGTGCGCCTGCTCAAAGCCTGAATCTTTCATCCACTCACTACCTGTCACACACACCATGCGCATCTTCAGCGGAGCCCTTGCCACCGAAACCAACACCTTCGCGCCGATGCCCACCGGGCTGGCCTCGTTCCGTGATCGCGGCTACTTCCCGGCCGGCCAGCACCCCGATCACATGCTTTATTTCAGCGGCCCCCTGTGGGCGGCGCGGCTGCGCGGCGCCGAGCACGGCTGGGATCTGGTGGAAGGGCTGGTCGCCGGTGCCCAGCCCAGCGGCACCACCACGCGCCACGCCTACGAGACACTGCGTGACGAATTGCTGCGCGACCTGCAGAGTGCCTTGCCGGTGGACATGGTGCTGCTCGGGCTGCACGGCGCCATGGTCGCCGACGGCTACGACGATTGCGAAGGTGACATCCTGAAGCGTGTGCGCCAGATCGTCGGCCCCGATGTCGTTATCGGCGCCGAACTCGATCCGCACAACCACCTGAGTCAGACCATGCTGGAGCAGGCCAACCTGCTGATCTGCTACAAGGAATATCCTCACACCGATGTGAAGGAGCGTGCCCTCGAACTGGTCGACCTCTGCGCCGCCATGGTCGAAAAGCGCATCCGCCCGACGCTCGCCGTGGTGGACTGCGAAATGATCGTCCTGATCCACACTTCGCGCGATCCGGCGCGCGCCTTCGTGGACCGGATCCAGTCCCTGGAAGGTCGCGACGGCGTGCTTTCTATTTCGGTCACCCACGGTTTCCCCTGGGGCGATGTGGCAGACATGGGCACCAAGGTCTTTGTCTACACCGACAACAACCCGGCCAAGGCGGCCGCGCTGGCGCGAGAGCTTGCCGACGAGCTGATCGCCATGCGCGAGCAGTTGGCACCGGCCTACCCGGATCCGGACAGCGCGCTTGACGAAGCCCTCGCCTTCAACGGCGGACCGGTCGTCATCTCCGACGGTGCTGACAACCCCGGCGGCGGCGCCGCCAGCGACTCCACCTTCATGCTGCGCCGAATGCTGGAACGCGGTATCAGCAACGCCGTGTTGGGCCCGTTGTGGGACCCGGTAGCCGTGCGCATCGCGTTTGACGCTGGCGTTGGCGCTCAGTTGCCGTTGCGCATAGGCGGCAAGATCAGCCCGCTGTCGGGCCAGCCGTTGGACCTGCTATGCACGGTCAAGTCCCTGACACCCTCGCTGATACAGACCGGCTTGTCGAACACACCCACACCCATGGGCGACTGCGCACTTGTGCATGCGCAGGGCATCGAAATCCTGCTGTGCAGCTTGCGCAACCAGGCCATGGGGACCGACCTGTTCACTGGCGCTGGCTGCGAACTCGCCCAGCGCAAGATCATCGTGGTCAAATCGTCGCAACACTTTTATGCCTCGTTTTCAAAGATTGCGGCCAAGGTGATTTATGCTGATGCACCGGGTTCGGTTGCGCGCGACCTCAACACCCTGCCCTATCGCAAGGTCAGGCGACCGAAATGGCCGCTGAAGTCCTGAAACTGCGCACCTGTTTTTCCAACATTCAAAAAGAGGAGTTTCCATGAAACATCGTACCCTTGCCACCCTGGCCTGCCTGAGCGCGCTGCTGCTGGGCACGGCTGGCACGCCCGCGCTGGCGCAGACCAAAACCCTGCGCGTGGTCGCTCACGCCGACGTCAAGATCCTGGACCCGACCTTCACCACGGCCTACATCACCCGCAACTTTGGCTACATGGTGTACGACATGCCATTCGGCCGCGACGACAAGGGTGTTCCAAAACCACAGATGGTCGAGAAGTACAGCACGTCCAAAGACGGCAAGGAATGGTCGTTCACCCTGCGCAGCGGTCTCAAGTTCTCGGACGGCAGCCCCGTCACCGCTACCGACACCGTTGCCTCCATCCAGCGCTGGGCCAGCAAGGACAGCATTGGCCGCGCCATGGCTGCCTCTGGCCCGGAGTGGAAAGTCGTGAACGCCACGACGTTCACACTGACGCTGAAGGAACCTTTTGGACTGGTGTTGGACGGCCTGTCCAAACCCTCCGGCTTTCCGCCAGTGATCATGCCCGAACGTCTGGCCAAGCTGCCGACCACGACACCGATGACCGAGGTGCTGGGCTCTGGCCCCTTTGTTTTCAAACGTGATGAATGGGTACCCGGTAACAAGCTCGTTTTCATCCGCAATCCGCATTACCTGGCGCGCAGCGAGCCGGCCAGCTACCTCTCTGGCAGCAAGAAGACCGCCTTCGACCGGGTTGAGTGGTTGTACCTGCCCGACGCCAACAGTGCCATCGCCGCCCTGCAAAAAGGCGAAGTCGATTATGTGGAGCAGGTGCCACCCGACTACATCACTCCCTTGCGCACCGACCCCAACGTGAAAGTGGCAGCCTCCGGCGCCTGGCAGGGCTGGATCATCATGAACCAGTTGCACCCACCCTTCAACAATGCCAAAGTGCGCCAGGCGCTGCTCAAAGCGGTGAGCCAGGAGCGCTTTACTTCGGCCATGGGTTACCCACTGGACATGCGCGTCACCTACTGCGCTGCGCTGTTCCTGTGCGGTGGACCTAATCAGACCGACGCCGGTGCCGAACCCTATCGCACGGCCGATGTCGCCAAGGCCAAGCAGTTGCTCGCCGAGTCCGGCTACAAGGGCGAGAAGATCGTGCTGTTGGTGCCCACCGACGTTACCTACCTCAACGCGCTGGGATTGATGGCGGCGCAGACCATGAAAAGCATAGGCTTCAACGTCGATATGCAAAACATGGACTGGGCTTCCATCGGAGCCCGCCGCGCCAAGCGCGACGCTCCCGAGGCCGGTGGCTGGAATATGTACGTCACGGTCGCTGGCGGTTTCGATGCCGACTCCCCCGTAACCAACGCTTACCTCAGCGCCGCCTGCGGCACCAGCCTGCCGGGCTGGCCCTGTGACAAGCAGCTCGATGAACTGCGCACTGCCTGGATCAAGGAAGTCGTGCCCGCCAAGCGCCGCGTCCTGCTCGATCAGTTCCAGCAGCGCGCCTATGAGGCACTGCCCTACATCAACGTCGGCCAGTACACACCGGCGATCGCCTATCGCAAGAACATCAAGGGTGGCGAGCGGCTCAACAGCGGCCTGCCCACCGTCTGGATGCTCGACAAGTAAGCCCGCAGCAGCCTGAAATGCGCGTATTTACCGGGGCGCTGGCCACCGAAACCAATACCTTCGGCCCCATGCCCACCGGTCTGTCCTCGTTCAAGGACCGGGGTTACTTCCCAGCCGGGCAGCATCCGCCGGAGTTGAATCTGTTTGCCGCCCCGCTGTGGGTGGCGCGCCAGGTCAGCCAGGCTCGGGGCTGGACCCTGATCGAAGGCATGGTGGCTGCCGCACAGCCCAGCGGCACTGTCACGCGCCACGCCTATGAAACGCTGCGCGATGAGTTGCTGGCAGACCTGCGCGCCGCCTTACCGCTGGACATGGTTCTGCTCGGGCTGCACGGTGCCATGGTGGCCGATGGCTACCCCGATTGCGAGGGCGACCTGCTGGAGCGCGTGCGCGCCATCGTCGGCACCGATGTGGTGGTTGGCGCCGAGCTGGATCCCCACGTCAACCTGAGCAGCACCATGGTCGAGATGGCCGACGTGCTGGTGGCTTTCAAGGAATATCCGCACACCGACATCGTCGAGCGAGCGCATGAACTGATTGCGCTGTGCGAAGCCCGATATGCCGGTCGCATTCGCCCAGTTCATGCGGTGGCTGACTGTCACCTGATCGTGCCCTTCCACACCACGCGCGACCCGGCCAAGGCACTGGTGCAACGCATCCAGTCACTCGAAGGCCAGGACGGTGTGCTCTCAATCTCCATCGCCCACGGTTTCGCGCACGGTGATGTGCCCGACATGGGCACCAAGGTCCTCGTCTACACCGACGGCCATCAGGCGCAGGCAGACACGCTGGCGCTGCAACTGGCAGGAGAGATCATCGCCATGCGCGACCAGCTGGCCGTGCGCTACCCGGCGATTGACACCGCGCTGGACGAAGCGCTGGCCTTCAATGGCGGCCCGGCGGTACTGGCCGACCGCGCGGACAACCCGGGCAGCGGCGCACCGGGCGATTCCACCTTCATCCTGAGCCGCATGCTGGAGCGCGGCATCGTCAACGCGGCGATCGGCCCGGTCTGGGACCCGGTCGCGGTGCGCATCGCGTCCGACGCTGGTGTCGGCGCGCACTTGATGCTGCGCATCGGCGGCAAGATCGGCCCCCTGTCAGGCGATCCGCTGGACCTGGACTGCCAAGTCAAGGCACTGCAGCACGACCTCGTCATGACCGGCCTGGCCGGCGCACCCACCCCGATGGGTGACTGCGCGCTGCTCGAGGTCAAAGGCATACAGATCGTGCTCGTTACGCTGCGCAACCAGGCCATGGATACCGATGTCTTCACGCAACTCGGCTGCGAACTGGCGACCTGCAAAATCATCGTGGTCAAGTCGGCACAGCACTTTCATGCGTCTTTCTCCAAAATCGCAAAAAAGGTGATTTACGTCGGCGCCCCGGGGGCCGCCACACCGCACACCGCAACCCTGCCCTACAGCCGGATCCGTCGCCCGATCTGGCCGCTCGACAACATCGCCGAGGCGACACTGATTTGAGCTCTGCATGAACCTGTTCACTGCCTTCCAACTGCCCATCCGTTTTGCTTTGGCGCTCGGCCTGACGCTGGCTGCCACCGCACCCGCACTGGCCCAGACCAAGACACTGCGCTTCGTCGCCCACGCCGACGTCAAGATCCTGGACCCCAGCTTCACCACCGCCTACATCACGCGCAACTTCGGCTACATGGTGTACGACACGCTGTTCGCGCAGGACGCCAAGGGCCAGCCCAAGCCACAGATGGTGGAGAAATACACGACCTCCAAAGATGGACGGCAGTGGACCTTCACACTGCGGCCGGGCCTCAAGTTCTCCGACGGCAGCGTGGTCAGCGCCGCCGACGCAGTGGCCTCCATCCAGCGCTGGAGCACGCGCGACTCCTTTGGCCCGCCGCTGCGCGCCGCTGGCGCCGAGTGGCAGGTGCTTGATGCTCAAACCTTCAAGCTGCAGCTGAAGGAGCCCTTCGGCATGGTGCTGGAGGCACTCGCCAAACCTTCGGGCTTTCCGGTCCTGGTGATGCCGGAGCGACTCGCCAGATTGCCCACCAGTTCGCCAATCAGCGAGGTGATCGGCTCCGGCCCCTTCCTGTTCAAGCGCGACGAATGGGTGCCCGGCAACAAGGTCGTGTTCGTCCGCAACCCCGGGTATGTGCCACGCAGCGAGCCCGCCAGCGGCCTGGCTGGCAGCAAGAAACCGGCTTTCGACCGCGTCGAATGGCTGTACCTGCCGGACGCCAACAGCAGTGTTGCCGCACTGCAAAAGGGCGAGGTCGACTTTGTCGAGATGGTGCCGCCGGACTACATCACGCCGCTGCGTTCAGATGCCAACGTGAAACTGCTGCCATCGAGCGCGCAGCAGGGCCAGCTGATCATGAACCACCTGTACCCGCCGTTCAACAATCCGAAAGTTCGCCAGGCCGTGCTCAAGGCCGTGAGCCAGGAGCGCTTCAACGCCGCCATGGGTTATCCGCTGGACATGCGCATGACCTACTGCGCCACTTACTTCATCTGCGGCAGCGCCAATGACACGCCAGCGGGCTCCGAACCCTACCGCACGACCGACCTTGCCAAGGCCAAACAGATGCTCTCTGAATCCGGCTACAAAGGCGAGAAGGTGGTGCTGCTGGTGGCCAGCGATGTGCCCTACCTCAACGCGCTGTCCCTGATGGCGCTGCAGACGCTGCGCAGCATCGGCATGAACGTCGACGGCATCAGCATGGACTGGGCTTCCATCGGTGCCCGGCGCGCCAAGCGTGAGGCACCGGAGGCCGGTGGCTGGAACGCTTACACCACGGTGGCCAACGAGTTCTCCATCAACAGCCCCATCGTCAGCACCTATCTGGGCGCCGCCTGCGGCAACTCGCTGCCAGGCTGGCCCTGCGACAAGGCCCTGGACGAATTGCGCGCCGCCTGGATCAGTGAGACTGCCCCGGCCAAGCGCCGTCTGGCGCTGGATGCCTTCCAGCGTCGCGCTTTCGAGACAGTGCCCTACATCAACCTGGGTCAGTACTTTCCGGCGTCGGGAGCACGCAAGGAACTCAAGGGGGTCGACCGGCTCTGGGGTGGTATTCCCAACCTCTGGGTGCTGGACAAATGAACTACCTGCTGCGCCGCCTGTTCGCGACCCTGCCGGTGATGGCAGTGGTGGCGGTGGTGGTTTTTTTGCTGATTCACCTCTCGCCCGGTGACCCGGCAGCACTGATTGCCGGCGACCTGGCCACCACCGAAGACATCGAAAAACTCCGCGCCGCGCTTGGCCTGGACCAGCCGCTGTGGCGCCAGTTTGCCCTTTGGCTGGGGCGCGTGCTGTCGGGCGACCTTGGCATGTCCATCTTCACCCAGGTGCCGGTGACAAAACTGCTGGCGCAGCGACTCGAACCCACACTGTCGATCGCAGTTCTGACGATGGCGCTCACCGTCTGCGTGGCGGTGCCGCTGGGCACGCTGGCAGCGCACCGCGCCGGCAGCTGGACCGACCGGCTGGTGATGCTGTTTGCCGTGCTCGCGTTCTCGGTCCCGGTGTTCCTGATCGGCTACCTGCTGATCTACACCTTTGCCATCCGTATTCCCCTGTTCCCGGTGCAGGGCTATGTGCACCTGTCCGAGGGCGTGGGCGCCTGGCTCAACAGCCTGGCACTGCCCTGCATCAACCTGGCGCTGGTCTACATCGCCCTCATTACCCGCATGACGCGCGCCACCGTGATGGAAGTGCTGCAGGAAGACTACATCCGCACCGCCCGCGCCAAGGGGCTCGGCGTGCTCGCGGTGCTGGGCCACGCCCTGCGCAACGCCGCCATCCCGATCGCCACCACCGTGGGTGTCGGCATCGCCCTGCTGATCGGCGGCGTGGTGGTCACCGAAACCGTGTTCGCCATCCCCGGCATCGGCCGCCTGGTGATCGACTCGGTGCAGCACCACGACTATCCGGTCATCCAGAGCGTGCTGCTGCTGTCGGCTGGCGTCTATGTGCTGATCAACCTGTTGATCGATCTGAGCTACCGCTTGTTCGACCCGCGCATCCAGTACTGAGCATGTTCACCCCGTCAACCCTTGCTGTCGCGCCGGACGAGTTGCCCTTCGTGGTCTCGCGCTGGCGCTGGCTGCGCAAGAACCCGACGCTGATTCTGGGTGCCTTGTTGTTGCTTGTGGTGGCACTGATCACCCTGGCAGCTCCCTGGATTGCCACGCACGACCCGCAGGACATCGATCCACTCACACGCATGCAGAGCGCCTCAGCCGAACATTATTTCGGCACCGACGCGCTCGGCCGCGATGTCTTCAGCCGCGCCGTCTGGGGCGGCCGCGTCTCGATGATCGTCGGCCTCTCGGTGGCCGTGCTGGCCACCCTGGGCGGCGTGCTGCTAGGGCTGGTGGCAGGCTTCGTGCGCTGGGCCGAGGGACCGGTGATGCGCGTCATGGACGGCCTGATGGCGATTCCGGGGATTCTGCTGGCCATCGCCCTGATGGCGGTCACCCGCGCCAGCCTGGGCACGGTCATCGTGGCCATCACGGTACCGGAGATCCCGCGCGTGGTGCGCCTGGTGCGCTCACTCTCGCTCACCCTGCGCGAGCAGCTGTATGTGGAGGCGGCGCACGCCGTGGGCACGCGCCTGCCCGTGATCCTGTGGCGCCACGTCTTGCCGAACATGGTGGCACCGCTGATTGTGCAGGCCACTTTTGTGGCGGCCTCGGCGGTATTGATCGAGGCTTCGCTGTCCTTCCTGGGCGTCGGTGTGCCGGCGCAAACGCCAAGCTGGGGCAACATGATGGCCGAAGGCCGCAATTTTGTGGCAGTGGCCTTTCACATCATCCTCTACCCCGGCCTGTTGCTGGCCACCACGGTGCTGGCCATCAACATGGTCGGTGATGGTCTGCGCGACGTGCTGGACCCGCGACTGGCGCGGCAACTATGAGCAGCCACTCCACAGCGTCCGCGCCGCTGCTCGAAATCGACTCGCTGCGCACCTGGTTCGACACGCTGAGCGGCACGGTGCGCGCGGTCGATGGCGTCTCCTTCACGGTGCAAGCCGGCCAGACCTTGGGTGTGGTCGGCGAATCGGGCTGCGGCAAGAGCGTCACCGCCCTGTCCATCCTGCGTCTGCTGCCCACGCCGCCGGCACGGCATCTGGGCGCCATCCGCTACCGTGGCAGCAACCTGCTGGCTTTGAGCGAACGCGAGATGCGCCAGATTCGCGGCAACCGCATTTCGATGATCTTCCAGGAGCCCATGACCTCACTGAACCCGGTGCTGACGGTCGGCCGGCAGATTGCCGAGACCGTGCTGGTGCACCAGGAGGTGAACCGGGCCGAGGCGATGCAGCGCGCGGTCGAAATGCTGCGTCTGGTGCAGATTCCCGAGCCCGAGCGCCGTGCCCGCGAGTATCCACACCAACTCTCGGGCGGCATGCGCCAGCGCGTGATGATTGCTCTGGCCCTGGCCTGCAACCCCGAGTTGCTGATCGCCGATGAGCCGACCACGGCGCTGGACGTGACGATTCAGGCCCAGATCCTGGACCTGATCAAGCGCTTGCAGAAAGAGCTTGGCATGGGCGTGATGCTGATTACACACGACCTCGGCGTCGTGGCAGAGAGCTGTGACCGTGTAGTCGTGATGTACGCCGGACGCAAGGTCGAGGAGAGCAGCGTGCTCGCCCTGTTCAGCCAGCCGCTGCATCCCTACACACGCGCCCTGATGGCTTCGATGCCGGCCATGAACAGCCAGCTCAAGCGCCTGACCGAGATCCCCGGCATGGTGCCTTCGCCGCATGAGCTGGGACGCGGCTGCGCCTTTGCTGCGCGCTGCCAGTATGCGCAGCAGCGTTGCGTTGATGAGAACCCGCCACTGACAAGCCAGGGTGAGGATCATGTGGTGGCCTGCTTTGCCGTTGAAGAAGGCCGCGTCAATCAAGCGGAGCTTGCAGCATGAACGCCCCGCCGCTGCTCGAAGTGAGCAAACTGCGCAAGCACTTCATCTCGCCCAGGCACTGGTTCAGTCCGGCCAAGCCGCCGATCCAGGCGGTCGACGGGGTTTCGTTCACGCTGGCGCGCGGTGAGACGCTGTCCCTGGTCGGAGAGTCCGGCTGCGGCAAGACCACCACCGCCAAGTCGGTGCTGCGTCTGATCGAACCGACATCGGGCTCGGTCAAGCTCGATGGCGAAGAACTGCTGACGCTGGACTCGACCCAGATGCGGCTGCGCCGACGCCACATGCAGATCATTTTTCAGGATCCCTATGCGTCCTTGAGTCCGCGCCTGACGGCGGGCGAGATCGTGGCCGAGCCGCTGCGCAACTTTGGCGCATCGAATGCAGCGCAAAGGCAGGAACGCGTGCAGTGGCTGTTTTCCAAGGTGGGCCTGCGGCCCGAGGCCGCGAAAAAATACCCGCATGAGTTCTCCGGTGGGCAGCGCCAGCGCCTGGGAATTGCGCGGGCGCTGGCGCTGGAACCCAAGCTCATCGTCTGTGATGAACCGGTGTCAGCGCTCGACGTGTCGGTGCAGGCGCAGGTGGTAAACCTGCTGACCGATCTGCAGGCCGAGTTCGGCCTGGCCTACCTGTTCGTCGCACACGATCTGGCGGTGGTGCGCCACATCAGCCACCGCGTCGCTGTCATGTACCTCGGCCACATCGTCGAAGTGGCCGACCGTGACACCCTGTTCAACGCTCCGCGCCACCCCTACACCGAGAGCCTGCTGGCCGCCGTGCCCGTGCCGGATCCGCTTGTGAAGCGAGAGCGCATCCTGCTGCAGGGCGACCTGCCCAGCCCGGCCAATCCGCCACCCGGCTGCCGCTTCCACACCCGCTGCCCGCTGGCACAAGCCATCTGCAAGGAACAACGCCCGCTGCTCACACAGCGCGGCACGAACGATCAGGGAGGCCAGTGGGTGGCCTGCCATCTGCGCTGAAAGGACTTCTCATGACGAAATCTGTGCACTACGACATCCTGATTCGCGGCGGGACCGTGATCGATGGCACCAAGGCGCCGCGCTTCTGTGCCGACCTGGGCATCAGCGGTGGGCACATTGCCGCCATCGGCCAGCTTGAAGAGTGCAGCGCTGACGAGGTGATCGATGCCAGCGGCCGCATCGTGGCGCCGGGCTTCATCGACGCGCACACGCACGACGACATGGCCCTGCTGGTGCAGCCCGACATGAGTTTCAAGATCTCACAGGGCGTCACCACCGTGATTGCCGGCAACTGCGGCATCAGCGCAGCGCCCTTGCGCAGCGACATGGAACTGCCCATGCCACTGAACCTGCTGGACGCACCCGGCGGAAAACGTTTTCGCCATTTCACCGACTACCTGGCGGCACTGCGCGAGACGCCGTCGGCGGTCAACGTGGCGGCCATGGTCGGCCACTCGACCCTGCGCGTGATGGCCATGGAGTCGCTGGACCGTGAGGCCACGGCTGACGAGATTGGCGCCATGCAGGCCCTGGTGCAGGAGGCGCTCGACGCCGGCGCCATCGGCATGTCCACCGGCACCTTCTATCCGCCCTCGGTCAAAGCCACGACCGAAGAGATCATCGAAGTCGGCAGGCCGCTGACGGCGAGCCAGGGCTTGTACGTCACGCACATGCGCGACGAGGCCAACCAGGTGATGGAGTCGCTTGAGGAGACTTTCCGCATCGGCCGTGAACTGGGCATCCCGGTGGTGGTGTCGCACCACAAGGTGCAGAACACGGCAAACTTCGGTCGCTCTGCGCTCACGCTGCCCTTCATTCAGGAGGCGATGCGTCACCAGTGCGTCTCGCTCGACTGCTATCCCTACACCGCAGGCTCGACCATGATACGCACCGACCGCGGCATGCTTGACGGCCGGGTCCTGATTGCCTCAAGCACACCGCACCCCGAGTGCGCCGGGCGCGACCTCGACGACATTGCAAAGGAATGGGGTGTCGCCAAGGACGAGGCAGCGCGGCGCCTGCAGCCGGGCAGCGCGATCTACTTTCTGATGGATGAAAACGACGTGCAGCGCATCCTGGCGTTTGACGAAACCATGATCGGCTCCGACGGCATTCCAGTGGGCGAGAGCCCACACCCGCGCCTGTGGGGCACCTTCCCGCGCGTACTCGGGCACTACAGTCGCGACCTTGGTTTGTTTCCGCTGGAGACCGCGGTCTGGAAGATGACCGGCCTGACGGCGCGCAACTTTGGTCTGGCCGGCCGCAGCACCCTGAAAGTCGGCCACGCCGCCGACGTAGTGGTGTTCGACGCCGCCAGCGTGCGCGACACCGCCAGCTACGCAGCACCGATCCAGGCCGCCGCCGGTATCGACACCGTGATCGTCAACGGCGTTGTGGCCTGGCGCGCTGGCGCCCACAGCGGCGAGCGCAGCGGCCAGGTCCTGACCCGCACCCCTCCCCAACCAAAGGAAGCACCATGAGCACCATCACACGCTACCCAACGCCACTGCCCGCGCCATTTTCCAAAGCTGTCAAGGTCGGCGGCTTCCTGTTTCTGTCGGGCGTGCTGCCGATGGACGCCCAGGCCAACATCGTCGGGGCCGACATTCAGGAGCAAACCAGGATCGTGCTGGAGCGCATTACGCTGACGCTGTCGGACGTGGGTGCCAACATGTCCGACGTGGTTCGCGCCACCATCTGGCTGTCCGACCTGAACAACTTCGCCGCCTTCAACGCTGAATACAGCAAACACTTCAGCGCCGGCTTGCCGGCGCGCTCCACGGTCCAGGCCGTGTTGTACAAAAGCGCCTTGGTTGAGATTGAAGTGCAAGCCTGGGTTGGCAACTGATTTCGTCAAGCGTTTGCTATCCGCGGGCGTGCGTTACGCCACCGTCGACCACCAGCGTGGACCCGACCACATAGTCGCCGGCTCGTGAGGCCAGGAAAATGGCCGCGCCGGCCATGTCTTCGACGGTTCCCAGACGTCCGGACGGGACGCGCGCAGCCACTGCAGTCCCATGGTCGCGTGCGTCCTTGTTCATTTCCGAGGCAAAGGCGCCTGGCGCAATGGCAGAAACGGCGATGTTGTCCTTGATCAAGCGCAGCGCCATCCGGCGTGTCAGGTGAATCAGACCCGCCTTGCTGGCGGCGTAGGAGTAGGTCTCCTGAGGATTGACCGAGACGCCGTCGATCGATGCGATGTTGATCACCTTGGCCACTGCAGTCTTGCCGGCCTTGCTCAAATGTCCATGCAAAGCCTGCGTCAGGAAAAACGGCGTCTTGAGATTGAGATCGACCACCTTGTCCCAACCGCTTTCCGGGAAATCATCGAACTCGGCACCCCAGGCGGCACCGGCGTTGTTGACCAGAATGTCGAGCTTGTCTTCCCGCGTCGAATACGCGTCCACCAGCGCCTGCGCTCCGGCAAGCGTCGACACGTCGGCTGGCAGCGAGGTGCAGGACCCGAGCCTGGCGAGTTCGGCAGCGGTTTGATCGCAGGCGCTGGCTTTTCGGGCGCTGATATAGACCCTGGCGCCCTGGGCCAGAAAGCCCTCGGCGATCATGCGGCCGATGCCGCGCGAGCCGCCCGTGATCAGTGCGGTGCGGCCCTTGAGTGAAAACAGTTCGTTCATGCAATTCTCCGTCAGGTCTTCAGATCGATGTCCTGCTTCTACCACAGGCCCTGGCGCCGCATCGTCACGTTGAGTCCCGCGACTCCGGCGGCTGCCAGTTCTTCAGCAGTTTCTGCACCTCGCCCGCGCGCCGGCCCATCAGACAACTGGCCGTGAGCACACCGGCCATCAGCGCACCGCCAACGCCAGCAGTGACGGTATCGGCACCGGTGAGATACAGGCCAGGAACCGGCGTCTGGCTATGAATGGCTGTCTCGTTGAAGCGTGCCACCGTGTGGTCGATGCCATAGATTTCGCCGGCCAGATTCCACTGAAACCACTCGGTTGACAGGGGTGTCGATAGCTCGTGGAAGTCCAGTGCCGCCTGTAGCTGCGGGAAGAACCGATAGAGCGAGCGCAGCAGCACTTCGGTCATCTGCGCCTTCAGCGCCTCGTAGTCGTCGCCACGCTTTCCCCAGGTCGTGCCCCGCCACTTTGCGAACCACTGCGGCAGGGTCGGCGCGACAATTTCCACGGTCGTCCGGTCGGGATAGCGTTCGTTCCAAAGCGGGTCTTTCGCGGCCGGGAACGAGATATAGATCAAGGGGAAGTCCAACCCGTTCGAGGCCTTGAAGCGCGCCACGTTGCCATCGTGATCGGCATCCGGGTAGACCCAGTAGTTGGTCCGGGGCAAGCCCAACTTCTCAGCCGTACCCTTAAAGCCCAGGTAGAGACAGACATGCGACGCCGATGCGACGACATTGCGCGTCGCCTTGGCCAAACCATAGTGCGCTTGCACATCTGCCGGCAACAGTCGCTGATAGGTCGGCAAGAGACCGGCACAACTGACGACCACATCGGCATGCAGTTCGTGACCCTCCTTCTTGAGGCGAACGCCATAGGCGCCGCGCTCGCCGACCAGAATCTGCTCGACACCCGCATAGGTAAAAACCTTGCCACCGGCCGCCTCGATCACCGGAATGATCGTGCGTGCGATGGAACTGGCTCCTCCCACCGGGTAGTTGCCACCTGCCATATAGTGCTTGGCCAGCATGGCATGCATAAGAAAGCTCGATTGTGCAGGCGGCAAGCCGTAGTCGCCCCACTGTCCGGTCAGCACGGCGATCAGTTCCTGATTCGCAGTCAGCGTTTCCAGAACCTCACGCGTGGTCTTGAAGCAAACGCCTGGCAGCAGCAGTTTGCGGGTGCCGGCGTACAGACGACCGAGGGTTCGCGGCATCGCCTGTCCAGCAAAGAACTTCGGCGCCTGACGGCTGACCTGCCCGATCAACTCGACATAGCGCTCGATGGCCTGCGCCTCGCCAGGGAAATGTCTTGTAAGTTCTGCCGTGAATTCGCCCCGCCCGGCGCGAAAGTCATACACACGCTCGCCGATCACCATGCGGTCGTAAACCGCATCCATCGGCGCCCATTGAAGCTGGCCGTCGGAGATGACGTCAAAGACCCGGCGCAACACAGCCTGCGGCTTGTGCACTTCGCCAATGTAGTGAACACCGACATCCCACTCGTAGCCCTTGCGCGTATAGCTGTGCGTATAGCCACCCGCCGTGTAATGCTGCTCCAGCACACAAACCCGTTTGCCGAACCTGGCCATCAGCGCCGCCGTGCACAAGCCCCCGATGCCGGAGCCGACCACGATCACGTCGTAATGCTCGGCGGCGAGCCCGGGGCGAAAACGCGTACCGGTGCGAACCTTGGACCCTGAGGAACGTCTGGAGCGCAAGGGATCATTGTTCATATTGCTTCCTTCAAAGAACTTGCTCATTTGCGCAAGCGTCATCTTATCGGTGTCCTTGCTCAGGTCAATGACCAGGTAGCCGTCACAATATCTGCTGCCAATGGGCGCCCGGCCGCTGGGGGCTGCGGCGGACTGAAAGCACCGGTCAGTCGCGCCTTCTCAATTCCCGGCAACCTTGGGCTGCCAGCCGACGAAAGCGGGGTAGTGACGTTTGACCACGGATCCATTGACATCCCAGGCCAGGCACTGGCCCACGAAGTGCGGTGGCGAGCCGTCGATTGCGTCAGGAAGCGGTCCTTCGGGTAGTGTCTGGAAGGCGATCGTGGCCATGTTGAAAAGAAGTTCGCGCAGGTGGGTGCAACCCCGTGCGCCCCCAAGATTTGTCTGGATGGCATGACGCCAGCCTGGCCCCATGGTGCATCCAATCATCTTCTGCATGGGAGCCTGGGCGATCGGGCATTCCGGGTGCGGCACGTCGTCCATCGCCACTGCAATCTCGCGCACCACAAATCCGTCGTCGATCGTTACCCGTATCGAAAGCCTGTGAATCGGCTCTCCGGGCAGCCAGGTCCCTTCGCCAGGGATGTCCATCGCATGTGTCTTGGTGTCGCACATCTCGGCCTCAATGTCCCACCACCGGTCTTCTCTCTGAAAACCGCGGTAAACGACGTCTCGCGTATGCGCATGGGTTCGGGGTTCAGGTGTTGGCAGTGGCAAATCAGCGCCTCCTGTGAATGGCAGTGGATATTTGTCGAGTGTAGATTGCCTTGTTGGCAGTCCACCGCCTGACGTGTATTTGCAATGAAGTCCCCTGCTGGTGTGTGAGCATTGGCGTCGCTGGTAGCATCAAGCTCTTAGTGAGACTTTGAAGGAACTGTTTTGATGATACCGACTTGGTCCCGACTGGTCGCTGCAAGCTTGCTTGCGCTGTGCTTGCCCGTCGATGCCCAGACACGCGAGCCGGTTGAGACCCTCTGCCGCAGCCCGCAGGCCTGTCTGGCCGAGAGTACCAAACTGCTGGTGCGCCCGGCGGGGGCTGGCACCAGCGAGTTGGCGCGCACGCAGGACCTGTTCTATTGGTTCGGGCGCATCAACATGGCATCGACCGTGGCGAACGTCGAGCGAGGCATCATTCCCGCCGAACTCGCCGGTCCGATTGCTCGGGGCGTCGCCCATTCGATCAGCCAGGGCGCAGTGCCCGGTGGCAAGCGACCGGGCGACGTATTGCAGACCGAGAAGATCATTACCGACTTTGCCGGGCCGGACGCGACGCTGATCCACACCGGGCGCAGTCGGCAGGATATGCACCCCACGCTGACGATGGGGCAGTTGCGGGTTGAACTGCTCGACTTTACCGACCGGCTGACCGAACTGCGTGCGCAATTGCTGGAGCTCGCTGGCCAGAATGTCGAGACTTTCGTGCCGGCCTACACCAATGGCGTGCAGGCGATGCCCACCAGTTACGGACAGTACCTGCTCGCGTTCGCCGATTCTTTCACGCGCGACGGCGAGCGTATCCGGCAGGCTTGGGTGCGCGCGGACCGCAGTGCACTCGGCAGCGCGGTACTTGCCAATTCGAGCTGGTCGCTGGACCGCAACCGCCTGGCTGACCTGCTTGGCTTCCAGGCCCTGGCCGTTAACGGCTACGACGGAACCCAGATCAGCCCCAACGACGTTGGCGTTGAGGTGGCGCAGATAGCCGGATCGACCGCGCTGCGCGTTGGTGCGCTGATGCAGGACATCCACGTGCAGTACCACCAGACCCGCCCATGGCTGCTGCTGGTGCCCGGCAAAACCTACACCAGCAGCGCCATGCCGCAAAAGGCGAACCCCGGCGTGATCCAGGACACGCGTGCTTTGGCCAGCGATGTCGTCGCCTCGGCGCAGAACGTGGTTCTTCGGGCCCACAACGTGACGCCGGGCATGATCGACTACAAATACAGCTGGACCGATGCCCGTGCGCGCACCTTCGTGCTGGGTTCACAGATGCTGCGTGATGCAAGCGACGTGATGGCTTCGTTGCGCGTTGACGCCAGGCGTTCGCTTGAAGAGCTCGAGTCCGAATGGACAACCTCGATGGAACTGGCCGAGACACTGCAGCGTGAGAACCGGATCCCGTTCCGCGTCGGTCATCACTTTGCATCGGAGGTGGTGCTGTACGCTCGCGCGCACGGATTGCAGCCGAAGGAATTTCCCTACAGCGAGGCCGTGCGCATCTACGCCGAGGCCGGGAAGATGTACAAACTGACCGATTCCCGGTTGCCCCTGGACGAAGCGACATTCAGGCGTACGCTGTCTCCGGAGGCGATGGTGCGCACGCGGGTCGGCATTGGCGGGCCTCAGCCAGCTGAGGTGCGACGCATGCTGGGTGAGGCACAGAAAGCCCTGCTGGCAGACCGGCAATGGCTGGGCGAGCGACGTCAGCATCTGGCCACCGCCGAAGCCAAGCTCAACGTCGCGTTCGGCGAACTGCTCAAGCGCTGAATGCGCGAAGGTCACGATGCAAGCCGCCCCAAGTTTCGCTAGCGAATACCTCGCCCAACTGGCAGCTTTTTCTGAGCAGTGTCCCTTGCCGCGCGTTCGCGCCTTGCATTTGCCGCCGGTTCAGCCAGTGCAGGGTCACGCGGGCGAGTTCTGTGCGGTGGAACTGACGGATGGCTCGCTCGGCCTGTCCTACGTTCGTCTCGGTGACACACTGGCGCAGTTGCGTCAGGGCTCTGCTGGCTTCGCGCTTGCAGGCGCCGACGCGCTTGAAGTGGCCAGGCGCTTCGTCAACGACGAAGGGCCGGGCAGTGTGATCGGTTTTGCCACGGCGAATGCCATTTCGCGCTGCCTGTATGACCGGGCCGGATTTCGCCCCAAGGACAGCAGCGATTCGATAGGACAGATGAATCCGCAAGCGGGCGATTCCATCGGCATGATCGGACTGTTCAGGCCCATCTTGGGACGCGTCTTGAAGAGCGGAGCGCGGCTGACGGTTGTCGAGTTGAAGGCGGATCTGGTGGGCGAGCATGAGGGCTACCGCGTCACACTCGATGCCGGGGAACTCGCCGCCTGCAGCAAGGTCATTTCGACCAGCACGCTGCTGCTCAATGACACACTCGATGACATGCTGGCCCGGTGTCGCCATGCCCGCTGGTTCGCCATGATAGGACCCAGTGCGGGCTGCCTGCCCGATGCGTTGTTCGCCCGCGGTGTGACGCTGCTCGGAGGCAACTGGATAAGAGATGGGCAGGGCTTTGTTGCAGCGCTGACCAGCGGTGCGCCGCACAGTGAATTCAGCAGCAAGTACGCTCTGACCTCGGACGGCTATCCGGGCTGGCGTGAACTGATCCGACGGGCAGTCGGCAACAAAGGAATATGAACGTGCATTGGGACGAACACCAGGAGCCACTGGGAACTGTGTTGACGCTGATTCATTCCAGACAGAGTACAACGTCGAGGTACCTCGGCGAGCCCGGGCCGGATCGCGCCCAGGTCGAGACCATTCTGGATGCGGCTGGCGCCGCGCCAGATCACCGCCGCTTGACGCCCTGGCGCCTGGTAATCGTTCCCATGCAGAAACGACACCTGCTGGCTGAAGCTTTTGCCGATGCGTTGAGCGAGCGTGACCCAGAGGCCACCGAGGCACAACGAAAAGAGGCTAGTGAAAAGGCTTACCGCGGCCCCTTGTTAGTGGCAGTTGTCGCTCGCCTGAGTCCAGAGTTGGGCAGCGTACCGGCGCCGGAGCGCCTGTTGTCTGCAGGATGTGCTCTGCAGAATATGCTGCTTGCCGCCCATGCGATGGGTTTTGGCGCCGGGCTGTTGACCGGAAAGTCGATCTATTCGGCGCGGCTCAAGCAGTTCTTCCAGCTTGGCGACACCGAGCAATTGCTGTGCTTTATGGCGGTGGGTGCGGTCCTGCGGGGAAAGCCCGCGACAACGCGGCCTGCGATGAACGATTACACAACGACGCTTTGACACCCGCCTTGGGACCGTTCCACCTGCTTAGCCCTTGACCGCCCTGCCCGCTTGCATTAGACGGCGTGATCCATTTCACGCAGAAAAGCCTCCAAAGTTTCGACATTCTCGACACTCAGGCAACGCACCTTGAGGTTCCGCTGCAGCGCCGTCATCTGGGTATAGGTCGTCAGCGAATGCCTGGGACCAATTTCAACAAAGGTATCCACGCCGTCATCCAGCATGGTATTGACACAGCCCTCCCACTGCACGGGCTTGTAAACATGCTCCTTGAGCAATTGTCGTATGTCATCGCTGCAAGTCAGGTATTGCGCCGTGACATTGCTGACAAGCTTTTTCTTCGCTTGCCCCATCGGGATGGTCTGCAACAGTTCATACAGCTGCTGCCCCGCACCTAGCAGCAAGCTCGTATGGAAGGGGCCGCTGACATTGAGAAACGTCGTTGCGCTCGCGCCCCGCAAGTTGGCCAATTCGGCCGCCCGCTCCACGGCCGTCGCATAACCAGCCACGATGATCTGTCGGGGGCAATTGAAGTTGGAACATTCAATCAAGCCCAGATCGCTCGCCTGCGTCACGATTTGCTCCACCGCGAGCCGGTCCAGCCCACTGATCCAACACATCTTGCCGACGCCCTGGGGCACCGCGTTTTGCATGAACATGCCGCGCCGCTGCACCAGCTTGACACTGTCTTCAAACTGCAAGACCCCGGCATAAACCAGGGCCGCATATTCGCCCAAACTGAATCCAGCCGTGACATGAGCGCAAAACCCATGGCTTTCGACCACTTTCAGCAGGGCGATCGTCGTCGTGTGGATGGTCGGCTGGGCGTTTTCAGTCTTGACAAGCTCAGACTCCGGACCGCTGCGGCAAAGTTGGAGGATGTCCATGCCCATGACTTCGTTGGCCTGCTCGAAGACAGCAGCCGCTTCGGCGTAGCGGTCGGCCAGATCCATCCCCATGCCGACATAGTGCGTGCCCTGTCCCGGAAATACAAAAGCGAACTTGCTCATGGCCTTCACTGTATTCGAAGTTCTGACCGACTTGGGAAGCAAAGCCAGCTTTTCACTGTGACGGGCAAGCTGCGCAGCCAGTGAGCGCGCGTCTGGCTCGAACAGCGGCACGCCGCAGATTGCCGCCGTCTCGAATACGGCGCCGATCGAACAGCCGGGTGGTGCAGTCTTGTAGGGTTCAGGCTTGCGCCGCGTCTGGCGCAACAATGCTGCGGTAGGCGTGCCAGCTGGCGTGCCCAACGACCGGCCCGGCCAGCAGCAAGCCGGCGAAATAGGGCACCATGCTCAGGGCCACCAACGTCGTGATGAGCGCACCCCAGAGCAGCATGACACCGGGGTTCTGTAGACAGGCGCGCACGCTCGTCAGGGCGGCGCTGACGGCGTCCACCTGACGGTCAAGAATCATCGGGATGGCGATCACGCTGGTGACAAAAATCAGGCTGGCAAAAACACCGCCCACCAGCGTAAAGGTGATCAGGAAGGCCAGGTTCTCCAGCGCCAGCAACTGGCTCAGCGTGAGCTGCCCGCCGGGCGGCAAATCAAAACTGACAGCAAACACCACCAGCGACGCACGACCCCAGAGCAGTTCCAGAACCAGCAGAACGCCAGCAAACAGGGCAATCGCAGCGCGCGCCGGGCGCCAGGCCTGAAGCGTGTCGGCCAAGGCCGCCACGCGACCTTGTTCGAGCTCCCGGCTGGCATGGTAGAGCCCAAGGCACAGGAACGGGCCCATCAGCAAGAAACCGGCGCTCAGCGCCAGGACGTAGGCCGGCGCCTCGGCAAACACCCACCACAGCGCGTGCCCCATCAGAAAAAAACACAAGCCGTAGAACAGGCCGGTCAGCGGCTGGCGCACCAAATCTTGCCAACCCTTGCGCAACCAGACAAACGGTGCATTCCAGGGTAGCGTCGCCAGCTTCAGTTCGAAGATCGACGCGCTGTCCGGCGCCCCGGGGTTGGTGCTCACGTCAGGCCGCCTCGCGCAGTGTGAAGGACGAGGCGTCCAGCAGGTCGCGGTAGGCGTGCCAGCCAGCGCAAGGGTTGCCCCAGCGTGATACTGCGCACCGCCGGCAGCGTAGCGGCGCCATTCAGGGTGGGTGAATTCAGCATAGCTGCGCATATTAACGGCTCAGTGCAAAACTTGCTGGCGCAGAGCCGGGGCCTGAGCATGAGCAAATTGGTCGAGCAGCTGAGCGCGCATGCGCAAGCTGACCGGCCCTAACCCTTGACCGCCCCCGCCGTCAGCCCGGTGATAATTTGCCGCGCGGCGAGGAAGGTAAAGATGAGCGGCGGTATGGCAATCAGGCTGCCCAGCGCCATGATCTTGCCCCAGTCCACGCCGATGTCGGTGATGTAGAGCGATGCTGCCACCGGCAGCGTGCGCGTGGCGCGGTCGGTCAGCACGAGCGCCAGGATGAACTCGTTCCAGGCGATGCGGAAGGTGAAGATGGACGCTGCAGCAATGCCCGGTTTGATCAGCGGCAGCACCACTTTGTAGAACACCTTGATCGGACCACAGCCGTCAATGGCTGCGGCTTCTTCCAGTTCTTTGGGCACCTGCAGGATGAAGCCGTAGAGCAACCAGATCGCAAACGGCAGATTCACCGCCACGTAGAGCAGGATCAGGCCCCACAGTGAATTGATGAGTCCGGCCTGGTTCCAGATCATGAACACCGGCACGGCCAGCACCGCCAGTGGTACCGTGCGCAGCAACAGCGTGACGTAGGCCATGCTCTTGCGCCCAGGAAAGCGAAAGCGCGCCAGTCCGTAGGCCGCCATGCAGCCCAGCACCAGTGTGATAACGGTGGACACCACGCCCACCATCAGGCTGTTACCCAGGTAGCGTTTGAAACTGTCCTCACCCAACACATCACGGTAGTTTTCCAGCGTGGGCGCAAAAATGAAGTTGATGCCGGTATTGAAGATCTGCGTCTGCAGCTTCAGCGAGGTCGCAAACATCAGGATGATGGGTGCCACGCA